>Ga0222668_1000320_pt1 | contig 33325 bp, 31 predicted proteins | sample AntAcemetagen728_FD_179823 | JGI IMG/M metagenome (GOLD analysis project Ga0222668, IMG submission 179823) | Saline water microbial communities from Ace Lake, Antarctica - #728 | ecosystem: Environmental > Aquatic > Non-marine Saline and Alkaline > Saline | place: Antarctica: Ace Lake...
CTCGATGCAAAAACCTACGGCGTGAATTGGGCTGCATACGATGTGCCGCGACATCTGTGGCATTTCACAGAAAATGACATAACTGCTCTCGCCACTTTTCTCAATATGGACCTCATAGACACTAGAGGAATGATCTTCGATAGTTTCTATGTCTCTTTATTAAGCGAAAAATATATTTCTGGATCTAAACTATCAGGAATACTGAATGGACTCAAATCCAATATTTCTGCCATGCAAAAATCCACACCTTACTCAAGTCAGATTTACATTTTGAGGAAAAAAGAGATTTAACCCCTCAAATTTCAAGCAGAAGCCGCCGCTGGTATTAGACCCTTCAGAAAAAGAAATAACCCTTTAAACAAAATAATTACATAACACCCTGTACCACTGAACGTTAAAAAGTATTCTATTCCATTAAGACTCCCTATCTTTGCAAAAAACTTTTACCATGCCATCAACAACACTTACTGAAACTAATATTAAGAACGTACTCAAAACGCTTGGCGTTCAAGAGACGAACCATGGTTGCTCCACGGGTCGCATCAACTTTGGATCTGGTCCTACGATCAATTCCATCTCACCAGTGGACAGTCTCCTCATAGGCCAAACCACAACTGGAACAAAAGAAGATTATCTCAAAGTTATCGAGACAGCCAAATCTGCCTTTAGTGAGTGGCGAATGAAACCAGCTCCTCTTCGTGGAGAAATCGTTCGTCAATACGGAAATAAACTGAGAGAGTACAAGCAAGAATTGGGAACGCTCGTTTCATATGAAATGGGAAAGTCTCTACAAGAAGGACTCGGTGAAGTTCAAGAAATGATAGATATCTGTGATTTTGCGGTTGGTCTTTCTCGACAACTTCATGGCCTCACGATGCATAGCGAACGCTTCAAGCACCGTATGTATGAGCAGTATCATCCAATGGGTGTTGTAGGAGTTATTTCAGCTTTTAATTTTCCCGTAGCAGTTTGGTGTTGGAACTCCGCTCTAGCATGGGTATGTGGTGATGTCTGCATCTGGAAACCATCAGAAAAAACTCCTCTCTGCTCTATTGCATGTCAAAATATCTTCGCTGAAGTTGCTCAAGAAAATGACTTACCTGAAGGACTAAGTTGTGTAATAAACGGAGACTATAAAGTGGGTGAATACATGACCGCTGATAAAAACGTACCTCTTATTTCAGCCACAGGATCTATCCGTATGGGAAAGATCGTTGCTCAAGCAGTCGCAGCTCGTCTAGGAAAAACCCTTCTTGAACTGGGAGGAAACAATGCGATGATTGTGTCGCCGAATGCAGATTTTGCAATCGCTATACCTGGTATCGTTTTCGGAGCGGTAGGTACAGCAGGACAAAGGTGCACCAGTACAAGAAGATTGATCATTCACGAATCTATCTACGACAAAGTAAAAGAGACTTTAGTCAAAGCGTACAAGCAAGTTAAAATTGGTAATCCATTGGATGAAAACAACCATATGGGGCCATTGATTGATGCGGACGCGGTAAAAGCTTACCACTCTGCTCTAGTTAAAGTGAAGGAAGAAGGTGGTACTGTCATCGTTGAAGGTGGAAGCATCGACAATCTCGGAAGCGAATGCTACGTCAAACCAGCTATTGCAGAAGTTGAGAATCACTATGCCATTGTTCAGCATGAGACGTTCGCACCCATTCTTTACCTTATGAAATACAGCACACTAGACGAAGCAATCGCTTTGCAGAATGGCGTGGTTCAGGGATTGTCCTCAGCTCTTATGACTACAAACATGAGAGAAATGGAAGCATTCCTTTCGCATGAAGGTTCTGATTGTGGAATTGCTAACGTCAACATCGGAACATCTGGCGCTGAAATAGGTGGTGCATTCGGTGGTGAGAAAGAAACAGGTGGTGGAAGAGAATCGGGAAGCGATGCTTGGAAAGTATATATGCGTCGCCAAACCAACACTATAAACTACAGCGATAGCTTGCCTTTAGCGCAAGGTATAAAGTTCGATTTCTAAGTTTATCTTATAATTTATAGACTGATTAAAGGCTCCCATGTGGAGCCTTTTTTATCTTTAACCCACATGAAACACCTCATCATTTTTATTTTAGTCTTCATACTATTATCCTGTGAAAGTGCAGATCCTAATGCTGTCGAAAATCGAATAAAAATTCCTGCGACTTCATGGAGATTTACACTCGACCTGAATGGAGACATCCTTCCTTTTACTGGAATTTTTTCAAATATCAAAAGCCACTCAGCGACATTAACACTTAAAAATGGGGATGAAGAAATAATCATTCAGGATGTAAAGCTTCAGAATGATTCTGTGATTGCTCCACTGCCCTTCTTTAATACAGAAATGAGACTCAGTATCGAGTCGCCTTATATGCTTTCTGGAGTTTGGGTTAATCTCGATAAAGAAAATTATAGAATACCTCTAAATGCCGAACAAGGGCAGGACTTTAGATTTACAAATACTGGAAGCGATCGTTCGCTTCCACTGCAGTACATGGTTAAGTTCGAATTGGGCTTAGATTCTGAATACCCAGCTGTGCTTATTCTAAAAAATAACGGTGGAAAGCTGTCTGGAACATTTCTTACCGAAACCGGAGACTATCGATATTTGGAAGGCAACATTATGAGTGGATCTATTCATTTGAGCACCTTTGACGGAAGTCATGCCTTCCTTTTTATGGCAGATATAAGCGGCGATTCACTCATAAATGGTATTTTCAAATCTGGTAAAAACTACAGCGCTAACTGGGCAGGTGTAGCTGATTCTAATGCAGCTTTAAAGAATCCTGAGAAAATCACTACTTTCAAAAGAGGCGATCTCTTCGATTTCAAATTACCAAACCAAGATGGAAAGATCGTTACGTGGGATAGTTCAAACTTAGAAGGAAAAGTCGTTGTCTTAGACATCATGGGTACTTGGTGTCCCAATTGCTTAGACGCTTCGCGCGCTCTAGAAAAATTGTCACGTCCTTTTTCCGAAGATGACTTGGTCATTGTTCCGGTCTTATTCGAATACAGTAATGATTTAGCATTGGCTAAAAGTGCTTTTTCAGAATATTCTAAGAATCTGAATATTTCCGAAAACTTCCTATTTGGTGGCAGAGCCAGTAAGAAAATAGCCAACGATAAATTTCCAATGCTCAGCTCAATAAGTTCCTTTCCGACACTAGTCTTTATAGGAAGGGACAGACAAGTCGCACAAGTATATACCGGTTTCTATGGTCCAGGCACAGCCGAATACTACACTGATTTCATGGATAGTAAAAAGAAACTCCTCCAGAGTTTGGTTGATAGCCAATAATAAATTTTAGGCACAGGGTATCTTATCTACTCTTCTTTGGTGACGACCGCCTTCAAACGCAGTTATTAAAAAAGCATCTGTTATTGCGAGGGCTTTTTCCTCTGAAATAAAACGAGCAGGTAATGCAACGATATTTGCATCATTATGGGCTCTCGCAAGCTCAGCAATTTCCTTTTCCCAACAAATGGCACATCTTATACCGCTGTGTTTGTTTGCAGTCATAGCCACACCATTTGCACTTCCACAAATGAGAATTCCCAATTCCGCATTTCCATTAAATACAGCATCAGCTACAGCGTGAGCAAAAGGAGGATAATCTGTGCTATCGTTACTAAATGTTCCCATATCTTTCACCTCATGGTTCTGATCTTCCAAATGAAAAATCATTGTTTTTTTGAGATCATAACCTGCATGATCACCACCAATTGCAATTTTCATAAATGTAGTTTTAGCCAAAGATAATCATCACATGCCGAGTTGTTTTTTCAACAATGAAGAATTTATACTTTCCTTAACCCCACTAAACGCTGGTTGCAATAAGCACACTTATCACCAATACTTATGTGAATAGTGCAAATTTACTGTGTATAGAAAGCAGCAAGTTTTTAACCTTTGTATCAGTATTTATCTAATGGACATTGTTGTCATCATATCCTAGAAAAAGATGCAAGAGAATTTCATTATTGGAAGGTTAACTCATCAACACAAAAATCATTGATCAACATAGTGAAGTATTAAGAGGGAATCGAATAGTCAAATTGTTAATTACATGGTAATGCCTTCTGTTCAAACATATTCCATCAGCAAACTCGTTAAATGACTGTTATTAACTTTGGAAAAGTTACTTATCCTATTAAATATGACATTGAATTTCAACAAGACTAACACCTATACATCATATGCTTTATTTTCAATTAATAAAACAATAGTAATAGTATGTAGCCTCATCTTCACAATGGTTCAAATTGCAGACCTTAGTGCTCAAGATGGAAAATACACAGTGTACTATTACGACGATGGAAGTGTTTCTTCTGAAGGCTACCTGCTGGATGGAAAGCCAAATGGATATTGGACAACCTACTACCCTTCAGGTCAAATCAAAAGTGAAGGGAATAGAAATAGCTTTCAACTGGATAGTATCTGGGTTTTTTACGATGAGGAAGGCGCTCTTTCGAGTAAAATTACTTATGCTCAGGGTATTAAAAATGGTGAAGTACTGACATATCAAAACGGAATTTTGTACGAAAGAGCACTACTAAAAAATGATAAGAGGTCTGGAATAGCTGAGATATATTATCCTACTAACGAGATACAAAAACGAATTCCTTATCAAAATGACCTGGAAGAGGGAGAGGGTTTTGAATATGCCAGAAATGGGCGAGTAATAACACTTTTGAAGTACAGAGACGGTTATTTAAAAACAGCAGAGAGGATTAACCGCATTGATAACAAAGGAAAACGTCGCGGCAAGTGGGTTACTTTTCATCCCAACGGTCTTATTCATATAGAAGGAACCTACATGAATGACAAAAAAAATGGCATTTTTAAAACATTTGATAAGCGCGGAGACCTACTCACTTTAGAAAAATACCGAGATGATCGACTAGTGGTAGATTCAGAGGAGTCTGTCATTCTGGATTTGAGAAATACATACTATCCCGATGGGACAGTAAAGTCGACTGGAGGCTATGTAGATGGAATGAAGAAAGGCACTCACCGGTACTACGATAAGGAAGGAAATATTGAAGCAGCTGAAATATATAACCGTGATGAAAAAACCGCGGAAGGAATAATTAATGAAAAAGGAGATTTTCAAGGACTATGGAAACTCTATTATGACACTGGAGAACTTAAAGCAGAAGGGGAGTTTGAAAACAGTAACCGCATCGGTGAATGGATTATTTACCATAAAAATGGAGAAATAGAACACCGTGCAAAATATGTGGTTGGTTTGCCTCAGGGAAGATGGACCTGGTATTTTGATAATGGAACTCTACGTCGCGAGGAATACTACAGAAGAGGTAAAGAAGATGGAGCATCTACCGAGTATGATAAAAATGGAAACGAAATATCTAAAGGAGAATACGTAAGTGGATACAAAGACGGTGAGTGGTTTTATAATGTGGGGGATCATATTGAAAAAGGCTCCTATCTGGACGGAGAGCGCAATGGAGAGTGGATATATGAATATGAGGATGGACAACTCAATTATAAAGGAGAGTACGCTGTAGGGCTAGCTATTGGAAAACACAGGTGGTATTATCCAGATGGACAACTCAAGAAAGAAGGCAAGTATTCCAGTGGGGTTCGAATAGGAATATGGAAGACATACGATGAGAATGGACTAAAAGAACTAGTGGTGAAATATAAAAACGGTCGAGAAGTTAAAATCAACGGTCGAAGCGTTTTTAGTGAGTCTTTTATTGAAAGTGAAGAAGAAATTTCAAATTGATCTTTATTAACGACATTTGAGCAAGGTCAACAAATAGAATAAGTTGATTTGTTCTTTATAATACCCAATGTTGGATACTACCCTCACCACAGATGGAGCAAATGAATTATTACTTTTTCAGAGTATTCTGGAGGTTGATAAAAATGGGATTATACAGAAGTGTTTAGGAAAGAATTGCAACTGTGAAGGAAAAAGTATTGAATACCTTTCAGACGTAGAGGATTCAACTGTATTTAGTGAGTTTTTCGACCGTATTGTCGTGACGGAAGAAGTGGGTTTAGAGTCTTACTTTACAAGTGAGTCAGATAATTTTACGAAACTTATTTTTATGGGGAGGCGGGATGATCATTACATCCTGATTCAATCTGAAATTGATAAAAATCGGGCGGGAATTTTTTTCAACGATTGTGCGGAAATCATTCAGATAATAGATTTTGAAGGGAATTTAATACATAAAAATGCAAAGTGGATGGAGCAGCTCGGATACAAATCCGAGAATGTTAACATCAAAGAAATCTTACATCCTGATTACAAAGATTCATATCAATCTTATTTCACAAAGCAAAGCAAGACTGATTCAAACGAACCGAAGGTTTTAGGTCTTAAAACAGAATCAGGAGAAAGTGTATTTGTAGAGTGTAAAAGTCAATTAAAAAATGTCAATGGTAAGGCAGCACTCGTTTGTGTGATGCGAGATATAACCAATGATGTTTCTACTCTTCAAGATGTCAATGACCAGTCTGCTCGTATAAAAGCGATATTCCAAACAGGGAATATTCTCTTTTGGAGTGTAAATAAAAATAAGGCCCTGACTTCATTCAATGAGGCTTATTCAAAAACAATTCAAAAACAATATGGAGTAACACCAGAAGTCAATTCTGATTTATCTCTACCAAAGAAAAAGTTCGCGTCAGAAGATTATCACTCCTTTTGGGATAAAAAATATGAGGAGGTATTTGAAAATGGTGAAGGCACCAATTTTCTTAATAGGACAAATGATGACAATGGAAATACATATTTTAGGGAGATTTATTTGAATCCAATTATTTCCCACAGAGAAGTAAAAGAAGTCGTAGGATTGGCTTTGGACGTAACCGATCAAAAACTTGCGTCAAAAAAGATCCAAGAGCAGTCAAAAAAGATCAATACAATTTTCAATGCCGCCAATCATATGATATGGTCGGTAAACGAATCATTGGAGCTGACCTATTTCAATGAACTCTACAAGCAGCAAGTTGATAAGCGCTTTGACATAAACATTGACTTAGGAAACATAGTATACGAGTTAGCAGAGTTTATAGATGAATCATCACTTGAGCTATGGAGAAATAGATACCACAGAGCTTTTCAGGGTGAGCAAGTTAGGTTTGAATTAGAGTTCAAAGATTACACAGGAAAAGAAAATACCGCAGAAGTATCTCTCAATCCCATATTTAACGAGGAGGGACAAATAATTGAAGTAGCAGGAATATCACAAACAGTAACTTATAAGAAGGCTGCAGAGAAGAAACTCAAAGCACAAGCCGCAAAAATCCAAGCGATTTTTGATAGCACCGCAATGCTTATTTGGACAGTAGACAAGGAATATCACATTGTATCATACAATAAGATTTTCGCTGATCAACATTTCAAATTATTAGCAAGAGAAGTTAGTATTGGTAGTAACTTCTTAGAAATATTGAAGAAGAACCTAAGAGAAGACGCTTACGAAGAATTGTGTGATTATTTCAACGGGGCATTTATAGGAGAAAAGCAGCAATTCGAAGGAAGGATCTTTGGAAGAGATGAAACTAAAATGTGGATGGAGACCTTTTTTAGTCCAATTTATGGAGAGGACAATAAGATAAAGGAAATATCCTGCATGTCTTACAATGTGACTGATAAGAAGATGATCGAGCAAAAAATGCAGGAATCTATAAATGAAAAAGAGATTTTGCTTCAAGAGGTTCATCACAGAGTGAAAAATAACCTTCAAGTCATCAGTAGTATATTAAACCTTCAGTCGTCATATGTGAAGGATGAGAATTCCTTAAATATTCTTCGAGAGAGTCAAAATAGGATCAAGTCCATGAGTTTTATCCATGAGTCCTTGTATCAAACAAAGGATTTTTCAGGTATAGAGTTCGGTGGTTATATTCTCTCTTTAGCCAATAACCTGGTGCACTCATATAGCTTGGAGGTAGGTTTGGTTAAATTGACAACTGAATTTGATGATATGTACCTTTCACTCGATCAAGCTATACCATGCGGGCTTATTGCCAATGAGCTTATATCGAACTCTTTGAAGTATGCTTTTGATAAAGGGCAGCACGGAGAAATATTCGTCTCAGCAAAACATAAGGATTCGAAAGTAACACTGATTATATCAGATAACGGAAAAGGACTTCCCGAAGGTTTTGATTACGAAAACAGCGAATCATTGGGACTTCAATTAGTATATACCCTCAAAGATCAGTTAGATGCTTCAATTCAGGTATTTACAAAAAAGGGTACCAAATATTTAATTACTTTTGATAAACAGTAAAGAATTAATAAATCATGAGCAAAACAAACATTCTTGTTGTAGAAGATGAAAGTATTGTTTCCAAAGATATCCAGCACAGCTTAAAAAAGTTGGGGTACAATGTTTTGGGCGCTTCTTCTACAGGAGAAAAAGCCATTGAACTTGCTCTTGAATTAAAACCAGATTTGGTTTTAATGGACATCATGCTGAAAGGAAAGCTTACAGGAATCGATGCCGCTGAAAAGATAAAGGAGACTCTTAATATACCTGTTATTTTCCTTACAGCCTATGCTGACGAAGGAACACTAGCTAAAGCAAAAGTCACGGAACCATATGGGTACATCATAAAGCCTTTTAAGGAGATTGATATCCATACGTCCATTGAGATGGCTATATATAAACATCAGAAAGAGAAAGAATTACGTAACGAAAGAGACCTGCTCTACTCAATAGTCGAAAACAAAGAGAAAGATGCCGACAGCTGTATTTTCGTAAAATCGAATTCAAGACTAGTTCGGCTAAAAACAGCTGATATTTATTTTGTTGAGGCATTGAAAGATTACGTAATAATCAATGCATTGAACAGCCGATATACCATTCACTCTACTATGAAGGATATCGAAAAAAAGCTATCATCTGATGAGTTTATTAGAGTCCACCGCTCTTTCATTGTTCGAATGGATAAGATTGCAGCTATTGAGCAACCAAACTTAATCCTTGAGAATGATAAGAAAGTAATCCCTATTGGAGGCTCATTTAAAGAAGACCTTCAGCAACGGATCAACTTGGTCTAAATCATTCTGAAGTCAAGCTGTTTCTGTATCAAATCAGCTCCGTGCACCTTTACGTTTACTTTATCACCGAATTCAAAAACTTCCTTGTAGCGTTGGCCTACAATTTGGCTTTTTCTATCATCGAATCTATATACATCATCGTCCATAGTATTTAAAGGAATCATTCCCTCCACTTTGGTTCCTTCCAATTCTACATAAATTCCCCATCGCGCTATTCCACTTATGTGACCTTGAAAGTTCTCCCCGATTTTATCGAGCATGAATTCTACTTGCTTGTATTTGATAGAGGCTCTCTCTGCTTCTGTAGCTTTCTTTTCTCTTTCTGAAGAATGCTTACACTTTTTCTCTAAATCGTCCTTTTTGGCAGCGGGCGTGCCATTTGAATAAGCCTCAATCAATCGATGCACCATTACATCAGGATATCTTCTTATCGGAGAAGTAAAGTGAGAATAATAGTCAAAGGCCAATCCATAATGTCCGATATTATTGGTGGTATAAACGGCTTTTGACATAGTTCGGATTGCCATAATTTTAATAGCATCCTCCTCTGGCTGGTCTTTAACCTGCTTCAAGAGATCATTTAATGCGAAAGAAGCATTTTCTGGTTGGGTGCTTTTGAGTTTGTATCCAAGCCTTGAAACAAATTCTTTGAGCTTAAAAAGTTTTTCTGGATCTGGTGTATCATGCACTCGATACACAAAAGGTTTTACTTCTTTGTTTTTGGCAGGCTTACCTATAAATGCTGCGACACTTTTATTGGCCAATAGCATGAATTCTTCAATGAGCTTATTGGCCTCTTGCATTTTCTTTTCATAGACACCAATGGGCTTACCATTTTCATCTAGCTTGAATTTTACTTCAGTTCCACTGAATTCAAGAGCACCATTTGAAATGCGATCCTTTCTGTATTGAAGAGCCCAATTATGAAAACGAAGGATTTCATCTTTATACGGATGTGTTGAATCTACCCCCTCAATAATTGCTTGTGCATCCTCATAAGCAAATCGATGTTTGCTCTCAATAATGGTCTTTCCAAACCACTCATTCATTACCTTCCCATTTTCCGAAATTTGGAAAACCGCCGACATACAAAGCTTCTCTTCATTGGGCCTTAAAGAGCATACATAATTTGATAATACCTCTGGAAGCATTGGTACTACGCGATCGACTAAATAAACGGAAGTAGCTCTCTTTAGAGCCTCTTCTTCTAACTCAGATCCTGGTTTCACGTAGTGGGAAACATCGGCAATGTGAATGCCAACCTCATAAGTACCGTCGTCATTTAAGTTAATGCTTAAGGCGTCATCAAAATCCTTTGCATCATCAGGATCAATGGTAAAAGTCTTGTGATTTCTAAAGTCCCGCCTTTTACTTATTTCTTCTTCAGAGATAGTGACGTCGACCTTTTCTGCGGCATTCAATACAGACTCAGGAAATTCGAAAGGAAGATCAAACTCAACCAAAATGGCGTGCATTTCTACTTCATTTACCCCAGGGTCTCCTAATACTGTAACGACTTCCGCTTTGGGAGATTTTTCCCCGTCTTGCCAGTCAAGCAATCGAACGATTACTTTTTGGCCATTTTGCGCATCTTTTATCTTTGATTTGTCAATGAAGAAGTCGACGTGAATTCTGGAATTAGTGGGTATGAAAAACGCATGATTCGTTGAAAGCTCAATTATACCAACGTAATTATCTGTCTTTCGCTTTAATACTTTCACTACTTTTCCTTCCGCCTGCCCACGGTTTGATCCAACAATGGCAATTTCCACCGTATCCCCATGTAGTGCCTTTCCAGTATTCTTTTCGGATACATAGATGTCCTTGCCTTCTATCTCGGGTATGGCATAGGCTGATCCTGATTTGGTGAAATCTATCGTAGCCTTCATTTGAGCCGTCTGAGATGGATGAACCTTAAACTTTCCCTGAGAAATTTGTATCAGGAGTTCTGTGGCAACTAACTCATCTAAAATTTGCACTACAGATCGTCTGTCGTTTGAATTTTCAATTCCAAGTCTGGCAGAAATTTGCTTGTAGTTCAGTTCTTTTTCAGGCATACCGCGAAGCAGCGCCATTATATTTCCTCTTAGTTCACCTTTTGAATATGTGCGACTCTTTTGACGGATGTATTTTTTCTTTTTATTCCCCATTCGATTGGTGAAGATAGATATTATTAGAGCTTATCAATTTGGTGAAGTACTAGATAAGCCAACTGTTTACTATTCGAGTATATTTGCTTAAAAGAAGAAGAGAATGTTATCAGAAAAGATACAAAAAGCCCTGAACGGGCAAGTGGAAGTAGAAGCATCTTCATCTCAATTTTACCTTGCCATGGCATCTTGGGCAGAGACCAATGGCTTAAATGGTGTAGCCAAATTCTTATATGTCCATAGTGATGAAGAGAGGCAGCACATGTTGAAACTTTTCAAATATATAAATGAAAGAGGCGGAAGAGCTATTGTTCCGAGCTTATCAAAACCGCCAGAAGAATTTGAATCAATCAATTTTATTTTTCAATCACTCTATGATCACGAAGTAAAAGTTACTTCCGAAATCAACGGTGTTGTGGAGCTTTGCCTGAACGAAAAGGACTACACGACACATAATTTTATGCAGTGGTATGTTGCAGAACAAATCGAAGAAGAAGGTTTGGCAGCAGATTTGCTAGACAAGTTAAAGCTAATAGGTGGAGACAAAGGAGGCTTGTATCTATTTGATCGAGATCTGGACTCTATGAACACTGTTGATTAGCGAGCTTGAGTCTTATAACCTAACTCTGATAAATTGCGTAGACTGGTATTAGTAAACGCCTGATATTTGAAAACTCCTAAAAGGACCTCCTGAAAAACCTGAATTTTAACGCTATACTTCGCCAACCTTTGGCAAGGAATTAATATGAAGAAATTTACCCTGTTTCTTTCTGTGTTTCTATCTCTCCTCATTCAGGATCCTCAACTTCCTGAAATGAATGAGAAAGATACGGGTGCACTTGTAAAAGCAAGCTACCTCTATAATTTCGGGAAATACATTGATTGGCCAGAGGAAGAGAAAACAGGAAACTTTATCATTTCAGTAATGGGTGGGGACAATTTGTACCAGGAACTGGTGAAGAATTACAATTCTAAGCAAATTGGATTGCAGCAAATTGAAATCAGAAAACTATCGAAAACACTGAAAATCAGTGATTGTCATATAATCTATGTGGGCAAAGAAAACCACGACTTACTTCCGCAGATCGCTGAAAAATTTCAAAATACACCAACACTTATAGTAAGTGATGGGGAAGTCACTTTGGAAAAAGGATCTGCAATTGCTTTCATTTGGAATGAAAGCAATTGGCTGTTTGATCTTAAAACATCAAACGCACAGTCCCTCTACATTGGTTCAACATTAAAAAGCTTGGCCAGAAAGGTCGAATGATAATTATGATTCGTTATCTGACAATATTACTCTTTTGTTTTGCTTTGCAAGCTCAGTCTTTTGCTCAGTCCGTTGATGACTTGGTACAGAAGGCATACAAACTCCAAGTGGCCAAAAATCACGAAGAAGCAATAATAGTCATCAACAAGGCTTTAGAAAGCGATGGTGGCGATAAAAACGAACTTGTCTGGCATGTTCGTGGTTTCGTTTACAAGGATTTATTTGTGAAAAATAGGTCAGACGAAGTGTCTTCAGATTATAGGTCTGAGGCTGTTTTATCGTTCTTGAACTCGATCAAATTCGATAAGAAGGACCGTTATAAGCAGCAAAATGAAAAGGCGTTGAGCTATTTGGCTGTGTCTTTTTTCAATGATGCTTCTGATTTGATTAAAGAGCACGCTTCTGACAGAATAGATTTAGCCGAAGGTCATTATTATAGCTACCGCGAGATCATTATTCAACTAAACCCCGATACATCTTTAGTAAAAAAAGATGTTGAATATTTCTTAGCCATGTCTACAGCGCATCGCAAGATTTACGAATCAGATCGTGAGAAGCACGATTCGCATTGGGAGCTTTCCAATGAGTATATGAACAAGGTATTGGATTTGGATCCAGATAGTTTTGAAGCCTGGTTTTCGAAAGGAGTGTCCTACTACAATCGCGGTGCTTATAGTATTGAAAGACTGCCTTATGTCACCATACATGACCTGATGGAGATTCAATCAGAAAGCATGAGGAGCATTGAAGCAGCACTTCCATTTATGATGAGGGCCTATGAGATTGATTCCACCAAGATTGATGTTATCAAAGCCCTTAAGGTCATCACTTACAATTTGAATAAGGAAGAAGAGAGCGATCGTTACCAGCAATTGATTGATGAGCAAGGTGCAGATAAGAATAAGCAGTACTAGATTCTAAATCTATGAGCTTCCGCTTTACTATAAGTCGAAAAATCGGGGTTGGTTTTGCTATTCTGATTCTCACAACGCTAGTTCTTGTGTTTCTCACATCCAAGACTTTGTCCACGGGTAGGGAAATGAATGACAATATCAATGATATTTACAATCCCTCAGTATCATCATTAGAGAAACTTAAAAGTGATGTTCTCCGCTCAAAGACACTGATTTCCATGTGGGCTGGTGTTCAGTCAAGGGAAGATACCAAGCAAAAGATTTCGTTAAGGAAGATGCTTCGAGATGAAATTCCCGGAGTAAAACAGAATGTTGATTCGTTGAGTTTTCACTGGAACGAGACTGAACGAAGGCAAAAGGAGAAAGTCTATTCCGAACTTGATGCTCTTTTTCTCGAGTACGACAAAGTTCAAAGAACGCTTGTGGATATGGAGAGCTATGACATGCCTTATGCTCGCTTTGCTATGGGTGAGTTGGTTGAAGAAGGCGGTAGTATCGATCAGAAATCTCAAAAAGTCATTGAAGAGCTGAATTTGCTAATTAGCAATCAAAGGGTCAACATTACCAATGATAGTGTTACAATGATCAATTCCTTTAGTAGGCTCGAGACCTACCTTACCACCCTTGGATTCGGTTTATTTATCGCAGGACTTATAATCGCTTATTTCACTGTTCAAAGCATTGTAGTTCCCGTCAGAAGCCTGAGAGAGACACTCTTGATTCTTGGAAAAGGGAAGTTTCCCGAAAAGGCGACAGTTGACACTGGTGATGAAATTGGTGAAATGAGTCTGGCATTAGAGCAGCTCGTTCAGGGCTTGAAAAGAACTACTGAGTTTTCCAACAATGTTGGGGAAGGCAATTATGAGACTGAATTTGAGCCGTTATCAGAAGAAGATACCCTAGGTCACGCTTTACTTCTGATGAGAAAGGAGTTAAAGAAGCGGGATGACGACTACCAGAGACAAGTAAAAGAAAGAACAAGAGAAATTAGTGAGCAGAAAGACAAGATTGAAGAGCAGAACGAGCAGCGGAAAGAACTCTTAGAAAACATTACTGCATCTATAAAATATGCGCGTAGACTGCAGGAAAACATTCTTCCTTCTGAAAGTAGAATAGCCTCATTGCTTCCCGAGAGTACTATCTTTTTTAAACCGAAGGATATTGTTTCGGGAGATTTTTATTTTGTCAATGAGTACAATGGAAAAGTGGTATTCGCAGCAATCGACTGCACAGGGCATGGAGTGCCTGGAGCATTTATGAGTTTAGTGGGTCACAATGCACTCAATAGCGCAATTCGACTTAATCCTGGACTAAACCCTGCCGATATTCTCAGAGACCTTAATCGATTGTCTTCTAAAGCGCTCAATTCTGATCAAAACGCTGAGTTTGGAATGAGGGATGGAATGGATTTGGCTCTTTGTGTCTTAGATCGAGAAAATGCTACTTTGGAATATGCTGGAGCTCACAACCCGTTGTATTTAATTCGTGACCAAAAGATCGAAGTTTTTAAAGCGGATAAAATAGGTATTGGATCTACTGAGTCGATGGACGAGGAATTTACTCGATATAAAATCAGCCTCCAAAAGGACGACATGATCTATATTTTTAGCGATGGCTATGTGGATCAATTCGGTGGAGAACAGGGTAGAAAGTTCATGTACGAGCCATTTAGGCAGCTCTTATTGTCCATATCCACTGAACACTCAGATACTCAATTTAAGATCCTAGACGAGACCTTGACGGAATGGCTGAATGCTGGAGAAGTTCCACACGAACAGATAGATGATATTATAGTAATGGGAGTTAGGTTTTAATAGCGTGTTGAATTAGCCTGCTCCAACATAAGCTCCGAAAATGCTGATGTTTGATACTTGCTTTGGATTCATTATAAGCACTGGTATGTGAGGCTTATTGGTGATAATGTTTTGCACGTAGTTTCCGCCAATAAGGTTTGCGAGACTTATCTCAGGAAGGTTCATCAATGAAATGAGGTCCGCATCGATTTCAGTAGCATATTCGATAATGGTATCATCAAAGTCCTTTTTTCCAGGTCCAATTCTCGATGTGTAAGGAATGCCCATTTCTTCAAAGAAGTTTTCGGCATAATTGAGGTTTCGAGCGATCTGATTTCTCAAAAATTCGTCAGATTCACCAGGGACAATCAAATGGACTCTCGAATCAAAGTATTTGGCCATATCCGCTACCATCGATAGTTTCTGCTTAGTTTCTTTGTGTAAATCGAGTGGCACGACGATGTCATCGTAGCCATTTTCTTCAATCTCTTTTTCCTGTACTATAAGAAAAGCCGTCGGTGCGCTCGTTACAATTTTTAAAGCTCTGCTACCAGTTATGAATTGCATACCTCTTAGCCCATGAGTACCCATGATTACCAAGGTTACTTCCAGCTCTTCTGCAAGATCACCGATATCTTCATATATCGACCCAACCCTTGCTACTGTATCTACCTCAAAGTTGTACTCATCAAGAGCCCTCTTTTTCGCTAATTTTAACTTCATGCGAGCATCGTTCAGCATTTCTTGCTTTCCTACTACGTGAAGTAAAGTGATGGAGGCATTGGAAATCTCTGCCACTTTAATCGCATGGTTGAGAGCACAGTCACCTACTTTGCTAAAATCTGTTGGCACGAGAAAGATTTTTTTTTCCATTTGAGATCGTGTTAAAGTGTGATGTTTCAGAGGTTAAATATAGAAGAATCGTAAATACCTTCGTTAGAAGATACTTGTTGAAAAATGATTGCCTCTTTTGGAAACTCTCCTAAAATGAGGAAGTTATAAAAACGAAAAAGGGGCTGTTTTCACAACCCCTTTCTGCTCCCCCTCTTGGACTCGAACCAAGGACCCTCTGATTAACAGTCAGATGCTCTAACCAGCTGAGCTAAGGAGGAATAAATGTCTTTTCTAACGATTATTAAAATAATCCTCTTTCGCTTAAGAGCATTTTAAAAATCGGAGTGCAAGATTACAGCAAAAGTTGGGAATTACCAATATCTTTGCGCAAAATCTTCTATACATTATGAGTCTGATCGTAGTAGGAACAGTAGCCTTCGACCAAATTGCAACACCTTTCGGTAATTCAGATAAAATTGTAGGAGGCGCAGCATCCTACATCAGCCTTGCCGCCTCATATCTTACAGGCAAAGAGATTAACCTGGTATCTGTAATTGGAGATGATTTCCCCGAGGAGTTTTTAGATAAATTGAAAGGGAGAGGAATAAATCAAGAGGGATTGCAAATTAAGAAAGGAGAGAAATCATTCTTTTGGTCTGGGAAATATCATTACGATATGAACTCTAGAGACACACTCGACACACAGCTCAACGTTTTGGCTGACTTTAAACCAGTTCTTCCCGAGAGTTATAAAAACTGCGAATATTTAATGCTAGGAAACTTAGATCCCGTCGTTCAGCTCAGTGTCATTGAACAGCTGAACGAAAGACCTAAGCTTATTGTCCTTGACACGATGAACTTTTGGATGGACATCGCCATGGATAAGCTCAAGGAGGTTATCACCAAAATTGATGTGCTGACTATTAATGATGAAGAGGCAAGGCAGCTTAGCGGCGAATACTCATTGGTTAAGGCGGCTCACAAGATTCTTAAAATGGGCCCTTCACACCTCGTTATTAAAAAAGGCGAAAACGGTGCGCTTCTCGTAAATGAAGAAGGCATGTTTTATTCTCCCGCCCTTCCTTTAGAAGAAGTAAAAGACCCTACAGGAGCTGGAGATACCTTCGCGGGTGGTTTTATTGGGTATTTAGCCCAATCGGGAGACTTATCTTTTGACAATATGAAAAGAGCAGTCGTTCTTGGTTCAGCTATGGCCAGCTTCACAGTAGAGCAATTTGGGACAGAGCGTCTGCTCAATTTAGACGAGAGCGAGATTGATGTGAGAATTCAACGATTCGTAGACTTAGTCGATTTTGATATTCTGCTTACGGAGTAGGAAACATTCCATTTACATCAGAAAGTCGCTCGTAACCCTCGTCAGGGGGTAGGTCAGGCTTTTGCGCAGCTGTCACCGCGAGCTTATCGCATATCTCGTTGTATTTATTTCCAGCGTGACCTTTGACCCATTCGAACTTCACGCGGTGGTTTCGAGCTATGCTTAGAAATAGCTTCCAGAGATCAGGATTCTTTTTTTTGGCAAAACCTTTTTTTTCCCAGGAATATACCCATCCTTTTTCAACTGAATCGACCACATATTTACTATCACTGAAAACGAGTACTTCGCACGGTTTCTTGAGAGCTTCGAGAGCTTTGATTACGCTTAGCAGTTCCATTCTGTTGTTGGTCGTTCTTCTAAAACCTTCTGATAATTTTTTCTCGTGTCCTTTTTCAGAAATCAAAACCGCACCATATCCTCCTGGTCCTGGGTTACCTCTTGAAGAACCATCAGTATAAATAACCACTTTCATTTGACGAGCTTCTTTATTTCGGTTTGAATTACTTCAGAAAAGAATTTATGCTCCAAAACTTGAATCTTCTTTTTTAAGCTTTCTATTGTTTCACTTTCGTCTATTGCCACTTCTTTTTGGAATACTATTTCGCCCCGATCGTATTCACTGTTCACTTGATGGATGGTAATACCTGTTTTCTCTTTTCCAGCAATCAAAACAGCCTTATGCACGTTGTCTCCATACATACCTTTTCCTCCAAAATCAGGAAGAAGGGATGGGTGAATATTTAGGATTCGTCCTTCAAAAACAGAAATGATTTTTTCGGGCAGCTTCAAAAGAAATCCAGCCAAAACTATGAAATCGATTTTTCTCGAGCGAAGAAGATCCAAGAGGTTGTCAGTGTCAGTTAGAAATTGAGAGCGCGAAAAAACCATGGAACTTATGGAATTCTCTTTGGCAATATCAAGAACCCCTGCTTTTGTCCTGTTACTCACCACCAAATCCACCGATATGTCGGCACTACTACCGAAAAATTCAATGATTTTTGCGGCATTCGTTCCCGCACCAGATGCGAAAATAGCTATCTTGAACTTTCGACTCATAATATAACTGACAAAGCTACTCCATGCCAACAAATGAACCTAAAGTAGATTCATCAAATCAGTCTTACGATTTTATCAAGTATGATTATGACAAGGTCAATTGCGAAGAGATGGTACAGCGTTCTTCTAGCTTTAAGTCTATTATTCAAAAACGTAGAAGTATTCGTGATTTTAGTTCCGATAAAGTTTCTCTTGAAGCAATTCAAAATGCCATCATGACGGCATGTTCAGCTCCTTCAGGCGCAAATAAGCAGCCTTGGCATTTTTGCCTCATCAGCAATTCCAGCTTGAAGTCGCAAATTCGAAGAAGCGCAGAAGCAGAAGAGCTAAAAAGCTACAAGGAGAGAATGAGCGATCAGTGGCTTAAAGACCTAGAGCCCTTGGGAACAAATTACAATAAGCCTTTCCTAGAAGAAGCGCCCTATTTGATTGTGATTTTTAAGAAGCCCTATGACAATGTGGATGGAAAGCAGATTCCCAACTATTATGTGAACGAAAGTGTTGGTATTGCAACGGGTATTCTAATTGCTGCACTTCAAAATGCGGGGCTGTCTACCCTAACTCACACACCTAGCCCAATGAATTTTTTGAAAGACTTACTGAAGCGACCCGATAATGAAAGGGCTTATCTGCTTGTTCCTGTGGGATATCCAAAGATAAATGCAGAAGTTCCACAGATATATCGAAAACAAATGAGAGAGGTGATGACCGAATATTTTTAACTATTTTGTCAGTTAGGATCATTATTCATTTATTTGCACACTTAAAATTTTAAACTAAACTGTACTGAAATGTCGGACATCAAGTCAAAAGTAACTAAGATAATCGTTGACAAACTCGGAGTTGAGGAGTCTGAAGTAACAATAGAAGCCAGCTTCACAAATGATTTGGGTGCTGACTCATTGGATACCGTAGAGCTCATCATGGAATTCGAAAAAGAATTTAACATAGCTATTCCTGACGATCAGGCTGAGCAGATCGGTACCGTGGGACAGGCTGTTGAGTATATCGAAAAGAATACCAATTAGATCTATTAGTCTTTTATGGATTTCAGACGTGTCGTAGTTACTGGTTTTGATGCACTTACTCCGATAGGGAATTCGGCAGAAGAGTTTTTTACCTCTTTGAAAGAAGGAAAAAGCGGAGCTGCACCAATTACTAAGTTTGACGCGTCAAAATTTAAGACCCGCTTCGCCTGCGAGGTAAAGGGATTTAATCCAGAAGAAATCATGGAGCGTAAAGAGGCCCGTAAAATGGACCTCTTTACGCAATATGCTGTGCATGCCGCTCAAAAAGCAGTGGACTACGCTGGATTAGATACCTCATCTATTGATCCAACGATGGCAGGAGTTATTCTTGGATCTGGAATCGGCGGAATGAGCACGACTATGGGGCAGATCGCCGAATTCACCAATGGAGACGGCACTCCGCGTTTCAATCCTTTCTTTATTCCTAAGTCTATTATTGACATTGCGCCCGGAATGGTTTCTATGAGATTCGGTATGCGAGGGCCAAATTATTCTACCGTTTCAGCTTGCGCTTCTTCGACCAATGCAATGATCGATGCGATGATCTTAATTCAGACAGGTCGCGCTGACGTTATAATAACTGGTGGTTCGGAAGCAATCATGAATGAAGCTGGAATAGGTGGTTTTAATGCGCTCCACGCCTTATCCAAGAGAAATGATAGTCCAGAGACTGCTTCTAGACCGTTTGATGCGAATCGGGACGGATTTGTTATGGGAGAAGGTGCTGGAGTGGTCATTTTGGAAAGCTATGAGCATGCGAAAAAACGGGGCGCTACTATCTACGCTGAAATTTTAGGTGGAGGAATGTCAGCAGATGCTCATCATATGACAGCTCCTCATCCCGAAGGATTGGGCGCCATCGAAGTCATGCATAAAGCACTCAAGGACGCAAAGATTAATCCAGAAGATGTGGACTATGTAAATGTGCATGGCACATCAACTCCATTGGGTGATATTGCCGAGGTAAAGGCAATTCTTAAAGTCTTTGGTCATAGCGCTTACAAATTAAATATCTCCTCCACGAAGTCAATGACAGGTCATTTGCTCGGAGCTGCTGGCGCGATTGAAAGCCTGGCATGTGTAATGGCACTTAGAGATAATGTAGTCCCACCAACAATCAATCATTCAGAATTCGACCCAGAGATTGATAAAAAACTGAACCTTACCCTGAACGTTGCACAAGAGCGTAAAGTGAAGATCGCTATGAGTAATACGTTTGGATTCGGCGGCCATAATGCCTCTCTGGTATTCAAAAAATTCGAGGAGTAAATCTTTACCTTGTGAATCTCAAGTCCTTAATTTTTCGTTCAAAATCTGCCAGAGATAGGGAGATAGAGCGTCTTTTAAGGAAGTCCTTTGGAATTAGACCAAAAGAAAAAGCCGTTTATCGTCAGGCGTTTTGTCATAAATCTGCAGCTCGTAATATTCACAATGATCGTCACCTAAGTAATGAGAGGCTTGAATTCCTTGGTGATGCTATTATTGATTCCGTTGTTGCAGAGTATTTGTACAAAACACACCCCGCTGCTGAGGAAGGTGAAATGACCAAAATGAAAAGTAGGATAGTGAGCCGCATAAACTTGAGTAAGACAGCTGTTGAGATGGGGCTTCATACCCTTATAGAAACAGATTCACAAGCCGCCGATTCAAGACAATTAATATCGGGAAATGCATTTGAAGCTTTAGTGGGTGCGATTTATCTCGATAAAGGATATAAGAAAGCGAAAACAGCGATTTTATATGCCCTGACGCGCTATGCAAACTTGGGCAGTTTACAGAATACCGAGAGTGATTTTAAAAGTAGACTGCACGAAGAGGCACATAGACTGAAGGCAAAAGTGTTCTTTAAGACGGCTCCCATTAATTCGGAAAAAGGATCCCATCGATTTTTGTCTCGAGTAATATGGAATAGCGATGAAATTGGGAAAGGCCATGGAAGCTCAAAGAAGAGGGCAGAACAAACAGCAGCCGAGCAAGCTTTAATCAAGATATCTGACTTAGCTGATTAATATTTCATAGCTTCGTGTTACTTTGACAACAACTATGACCAAGCTGATCCTGGAAATAGAAGACGAATACGCCTTTATGGCCATCGGTATCGTTTCTACCTCGCGGAGTCATCGAGTATGTTGGATGTTGAATAAGTCTTTGAGATTGGAGTTGAAACGAGATTCAGACATAGAAATCTTTTCAAAAAGTAAAACCTCCAGGCATCATGCTTTCTATAGTTTTTTTGATGAAAACCTTCAGATAAGGTATAGACTCATTGAAAATAAGAAAGGAGTAAGTCTTTTCTTACCAGAAGTAAAGAATGCTGATTTTTTAGTGGTCATTGATCTATCGGATGAGGTAGAGAGGAATGACGTGATTGAAAAATTGAGGGCCACGGGAACAGTGCTCATGGCTTTTGAGATAGATTTAGAATTGTTGAGATTGAAACAAAACATTTTGTTAGTAGCATGATAAATAAGAGAACTAAGATTGTGGCCACTATGGGCCCGGCTTCTGATAGTCAGGAAACCATTGCGGAAATGATCAAGCAAGGGCTTGATGTATGTCGAATTAATTTTTCGCACGGATCGTATGAAGACCACGCAAAAACGATAGATAACATCCGTAAAGTAGATGAGAAGCTAGGAACTCATACCGCCATATTAGCAGATCTTCAAGGCCCCAAGTTAAGGGTAGGAGAGTTTGAGGGGGATGGACTTATGCTCAACGACGGAGACGAGATTATATTTACCACTGAGGAAGGAGACTCAAGCAAAATATACATTACATATCCTCAATTTGCTCAAGATGTCAAGGTAGGGGAAAGAATACTCTTAGATGACGGTAAACTTGAGCTCGAAGCCATTTCTACAAATGGAACCAATGAGGTAGTAGCGAAGGTTAAGCACGGAGGACTTCTTAAGAATAGGAAGGGAGTGAACTTGCCAAACACTCAGATTTCGCTGCCTTGCCTAACGGAGAAAGATCTCAAAGACTTGGATTTTGTACTCGATAAGGATGTTGATTGGGTGGGATTATCTTTTGTGCGTTCTGCCAGAGATATTATTGAACTCAAGCACATTATTCGTTCAAGAGAAAAGCACGCTCTTGTTGTAGCTAAGATTGAAAAACCAGAGGCTATTCTGGACATAGACGATATTATCCGAGAAACTGATGCACTGATGGTGGCGCGTGGCGATTTGGGTGTTGAGATTCCACTTCAAAACGTTCCACTGGTTCAAAAAATGTTGGTTACTAAAGCCCTCAAGAGTAGCAAACCCGTTATCGTTGCTACGCAAATGATGGAGAGCATGATCCATGACAATACTCCTACGCGAGCAGAGGTAAATGATGTGGCAAACGCAGTACTTGATGGCGCTGATGCTGTAATGCTCAGTGCTGAAACATCTGTTGGAAAACATCCCACCAGAGTTATTGAAGTGATGTCGGCTATCGTAAAGGAAGTGGAAACTTCTGATAAGATATACCACCACGAGGAGACTCCTGTAGAGAGTAGAGAAGACCGTTATATCACAGACTCGATCTGTTTGAACGCTACAAGGCTTTCCGATAGGGTTAAAGCATCCGCTATTATCACAATGACTTTTAGTGGTTATACGGGTTTCAAAATCTCCAGCCAAAGACCCAAGGCAGAGATTCTCTTATTTACGGGAAACAAGAATATTTTGACGCAAATGAGTTTGGTGTGGGGAGTCAAGTCATTCTATTACGACAAGATGGTTAGCACCGATCATACCATTGCTGACATAAAGTACATTCTTAAAAAGAAGAAGCTTGTAAAGAATGGCGATAAGATCATTCACTTGGCGAGTATGCCTATGAATGAACAGGGTATGACCAATATGTTGAAGCTGGATAAAGTCTAATTAGATTCTTTCCCCTGAGCCTTGAGTCTGAAAAAAAGTTCAGAACAAGTCCCTAGACCGAGCTAAACCCTGCTGGGGTATGTAGTTTAAATACGGAGAAGCCATCTCACAACCAAAGCGCGTAGTCAAAGATTACGCCTTTGGGCAGACGACTGTTCTTAAAAAAAGGGAATGACTATAGCTGACTTTGCAGACAGCTGCTAGTTACCAAGCTCCTTTTAGTTGACCGAGAAACCTTACGTCGTTTTCAAACAACATTCGAATATCGCCGATTTGGTATCGGTTCATTGCGATTCGTTCTATGCCCATACCAAAGGCATACCCCGAATACTCATTTGGATCGATTCCTGAGGCTTTAAGCACATCAGGGTCTACCATACCACACCCCATAATTTCAAGCCATCCAGTGCCCTTTGTAATGCGGTGATCTGTTTCGTTTTCTAGACCCCAATACACATCTACTTCTGCACTTGGCTCAGTGAATGGGAAATAAGAGGGGCGAAGTCTGATTTTAGCTTTTCCGAAAAAGGCTTGGGCAAAGTATTTAATGGTTTGAACCATATCGGCAAAGGTGACTCCCTTATCAATGTACAAACCTTCCACTTGATGGAATATACAGTGCGATCTAGAGGAAATCGCTTCATTTCGATATACTCGGCCAGGAGAGATGATTCGGATTGGTGGTTTATTGTTTTCCATCACCCGCACTTGCACACTGCTGGTATGAGTTCTCAATGCGATGTCAGGGTCTTGCTCGATGAAAAATGTGTCCTGCATATCGCGGGCTGGATGATTTGCAGGGAAATTTAATGCAGAGAAATTGTGCCAATCATCCTCGATTTCAGGACCTGAAGCGATGGTAAAACCAATACGCTGGAAAATCTCCTCGATCTCTCGTCTAACGACACTTACTGGATGACGCGAACCTATATTTTCACTTCCTGTGGGACGAGTTGTATCTTCTTCAGAAGAAGCGCTACTTGAACCTTGAGAGATCACTGTTTTGATTTCCTCTATTCTATCGGCTACAGCAGTTTTTACTTGATTCAGAGACTGTCCAAAAGCTTTTCTCTCTTCAGGGGCAATGTCTTTTATTTTCGAGGACAAGTCCTTTACGATACCTTTCTTACCTAAATACTTTATGCGAAAGGCTTCTAACTCCTCTATGGTAGATGCTGAGAATGAAGAAATCTCGCTGAGAACCTTTTCTGTTTCTATTGCCATTTCCTCTTCGTGATTTTCATTGACATCGTAATGTTTTCTATCGGTCTATTTCGACCGTCAGCTTTTACTGTGGCAATAGAATCTATTATGTTCAAACCCTCAATCACTTCGCCAAACACAGTGTATTGACCATCTAAGTGAGGCGTGCCACCGATTTCAGCGTAAAAGTTCTTTTGTTCCTCGGTATATGAAAAAGCTTCCTCACCTGGTTTTGGCTTTTTCTGTGCTGCCATTCTCATTAGAGTATTTTCTTCAACGGTCTTTCCTTGCACGATGTAAAACTGAGATCCAGATGATTCCCTTTCAGGATTTACCGCATCGCCTTGCCTTGCGGCAGAGAGGGCCCCTTTCTTGTGAATGTAATGTGGATTGAATTCTGCTGGAATAGTATAACCTGGACCTCCGGTTCCCAAAGCGACTCCTTTTTCGGCACCACGAGAATTGGGATCTCCCCCCTGAATCATAAAGGATTGGATCACTCGATGAAATAGCAACCCATCATAGAAACCATCCTTCGCGAGCTTCAGAAAATTTTCTTTGTGAAGAGGCGCATCATCGTAAAGCCGCACTACCATGTCGCCATATTTAGTCGAAATGATAACCATTTCCTCCTTTTTTGCGTTTTTGTCAAGCACAAAAGAAAGACTCAAAAGGCAGGTTGCCATTACTATAATTGGCAAGAGGTAACCGCTTAAAAGTTTATCTCTATTTATAAAATTCATACATTTGACTATCGTGGTTATCCGCGAAAATAACAAAGAACAGATGAAAACCCGTCTTACATACTTATTTACCATTGTACTCTTAGGCATTGTTACCATGTCATGTAACCCAGAAGAGGACACTATCGCTGAAATTATTGTTGTAACACCAGAAGGATCGAGAGTTCCTGGGGCGGAGGTGAGAATGTTTGGGCAAGGAACGATTGATGACGATCAGGTGGGAGATATCGCAATTGATCGAACCCAGTTTACAAATTCAAATGGAGTAGCTGAATTTGACTATACGGAACAATACGAACCAGGTCAAAGCGGATTTGCCATACTCGATGTAGAAATAACCTTTGAAACCCCTGACAGCACTTCTTTTGTGAATGGGATTATGAAAGTAGTTGAAGAAGAGACTACTTCTAAAACGTTTGTTCTGGGTTCTTAAACAACCCCTCTTTTTCAAAGTATTCAACCACCGCTTTTCTCATAAGCTCCTTTTGCTCCGTATCAGAAAGATAAGGCAGGTCCTTAACCTTTTCGAAATGCGGCCATCCCTCTTTATCTAAATGCGAAAAATCGTAGTAGCCAAATGGCTCAAGAACTGTGCAAATAGCAATGTGCATTAAATTGAGCTTCTCATCTTTAGAGAATTTTTCTACTCCTTTTCCCAGCTCTTGTATTCCAATCAAGAAAAGGATTGCCTCCAAGTCAATTTCCTCGCCGAAGCTATCCTCCAATTGAGAAATGACTTCTCTCCATCTATTTTCGAATTCAAAATCCATTCAACAAAGTTAGCTATTGATAGGGTGTTTTCACAAAAGTCTTAATTTAGACAGATGCTAACTGAAATACACCTTGAAAACGTCCTTTTTTTGGATATTGAGACGGTTCCAGCCGTTTATAATTTTGATGAACTCGATTCGTCATGGCAAGAACTCTGGTCAGTCAAGACGAGGTTTTTGCAAGAACGAGAATCAAAAACTGCTAGTGAACTTTACGAGAGAGCTGGTATTTACGCAGAGTTCGGGAAGATCATTTGCATCTCTACAGCGTTGTTTTATCAATCGGGAAGTGAGCAGAAATTGAGAGTGACCAGTTATTATGGTAAAGACGAAAAAGTGCTCCTAGGCGAATTTCTCGAAATGCTGAATAGATTTGATCGCGGCGGCGAAAAGTTTTTATGTGGTCATAATTCCAAGGAATTCGATATACCGTACATTGCCCGACGATCTTTGATTAACGGACTCAACCTACCCAAGCTTGTCAATTTAGCTGGTAAAAAGCCGTGGGAAGTGAAGCACCTAGACACCATGGATTTATGGAAATTCGGAGACTATAAGCACTTTACTTCATTGAACCTCTTGGCCAAGCTCTTCAATGTGCCTACACCCAAAGGAGACATCTCTGGCGCTGATGTCGGACGGGTGTTTTGGGAAGAAGATGACGAGGAGCGAATTCGAGTCTATTGCGAAAAAGATACAGTAACAGTTGCACGATTAATGCAGCGATTTAGAAATATGGAAATCATTCACGATGACTACATTGAAACGGTATAGCTTTCTTCTCCTTACACTCGTGCTGATATCATGTGCACAGGTAGAAGAGAAAGAGGAAGTCGACCAAGAGGAGATTCTCATTGAGAATTCGGGATTCTTTCGGGGTTATACATTGGGGTGCCTACCAGATAGTGTCTTGGCTGCTGAAAAATGGATCCCTGTTGTTTCAAACGACAGCACCATTGAGTACCATGAAGAAGTAGTGCTTTTAGATGATACCGTTATGCTCAATGCATATTTAGCCTTCGACACGTATGGATTATTTGAAGTTCAGGTGGATGTTTTTACCAATGATGATACCTTATCTAATTCGATCACAGAAAATTGGTCAACCAGGCTTACCGCTCCTTTTGGAGAGTATGAAAGCATTCTTACCTCTAGGCGCTGGACCACTTTTAGTCAGTCTAACAGCACCGTAGAAATTACGCTAAGCCAAGAGCAAAACAACCAAAGGAAAAAATTTATCAGCCTCAATTATCTCGAGCCATTAGATGACGAATACTGACACGCTTCTCGATATTCGAAATCTGGAAGTGGCCTTTCCCGATGAAGATCGAAATTTTACGATTGTTCTTAACGGCATAAACCTCTCCCTTAATAAGGGAGAAACGCTTGGTATTGTTGGTGAGTCGGGTTCTGGAAAAAGTCTAACTTCCTTAGCTATAATGGGTTTATTGCCTTCGAATGCAAAAGTCCAAAAAGGAGAAGTCCTTTTTGGTGGCGGTGACAAAAGAGTGGATTTACTGCATTTAAAGTCAGAGAGAGATTTTCAAAAGATTCGAGGGAATAGAATTTCGATGATTTTCCAAGAACCAATGACTTCGCTCAATCCTGTTCAAAGGTGCGGTGATCAGGTGGCGGAGATAATTCGACTGCACAAGAAATGCTCAAAAAAGGAAGCGCACAAATCTGTAATCGATCTTTTCGAACGAGTAGAATTGCCTCGTCCAGAAGAGCTATTCAACAGCTATCCGCATCAAATATCGGGCGGACAGAAGCAGCGGGTAATGATTGCGATGGCAGTGGCTTGTGAGCCTGAATTGATCATAGCAGACGAGCCAACTACTGCTTTGGACGTAACCGTCCAGAAGCGGATTTTGGAATTGCTCAGGGAGCTTTGTGCTGAGAACAATACCGGATTGATTTTTATTACCCACGATTTGGGGGTTGTCAGTGAGATAGCTGATCGAGTTTTGGTCATGTACCAAGGCGAAGTAGTTGAAGAAGGGAGTGTCAGTGAGTTGTTGACATCACCAAATGAACCATACACTAAAGCACTTCTCGCCTGCAGACCCAAATTGAATAATAACCCTGTGCGTCTGCCTGTTGTTTCCGATTTTCTAGAAGTCAACGAAAAAAGGGTGGTTCCTCAAAAACGCGAATCGGCCTCTCAAGAATTGGTACTTAGAGTAAATAATCTCGGAGTTCATTTTCCTTTGAAGCAGTCTGGAAAAAATACTCCAGCCTACCTAAAGGCTGTCGATAATGTGAGCTTTGAAGTGAAGCATGGAGAAACCCTAGGCCTCGTTGGCGAATCGGGATGCGGCAAGAGCACGCTTGGGAGAGCGCTGGTAGGGTTGCAAGAAGCGCATATGGGAAATGTGGTTTTTGAAGGTGTTCAAATTGCCGGAGGGGGAATCAAATTCCCTTCTCGTTTTCGTAGAAAGATTCAGATTATTTTTCAAGATCCATACTCTTCTCTTAATCCAGGGAAAACCGTTGAAGAAGCTCTTTCAGAACCGCTGATGGTACATGGGTTGGTTAAGTCGAGATCTGAGAGGAGCAAGAGGGTATATAGTATCCTAGATAAAGTGGGTTTGCCGTCTACAGCGGCTCAGAAATACCCTCATCAGTTTTCTGGTGGTCAGCGGCAGCGCATATGTATTGCTCGAACTCTCATGGTCGAGCCTGAATTTATAATCTGTGACGAGAGTGTTTCTGCTCTGGATGTGTCAGTTCAAGCCAAGGTGCTAAACCTGCTGAATGATCTAAAAGACGAATTGAATTTGACCTATATATTCATCTCACATGACCTGTCTGTGGTGAAATATATGGCAGATCGAATTGTCGTAATGAGAAACGGAAAGATTGAGGAGATCGGAGAGTCTGAAGCGATTTACGCTTCGCCAGCTTCAGATTACACCAAATCATTGATTGATTCTATTCCAGATATGGGTTGAGCTCCAGATCAGCTCTAACTAATAACCCTCAAATCCGAAGCGACAATAAGCTTCCCTTCAGTTTTTTCTTGCACCTCTTCTACAGTTACTCCCGGAGCCAGTTCTCGCAAAATAAAACCACCTTCGGGATGAATATCCAAAACTGCCAGATCAGTGACAATTCTCTTCACGCACTTCACTCCAGTTAGGGGAAGTGAACATTCTTTTAGGAGTTTGCTTTGACCAGCCTTGTTCGTATGGGTCATAGCTACGATGATGTTTTCGGCGGAAGCCACTAGATCCATAGCACCGCCCATTCCCTTCACTAGTTTACCAGGGATTTTCCAGTTGGCTATGTCTCCGTTTTCAGAAACCTCCATAGCACCGAGCACAGTGAGTTGAACATGCTGGCCTCGAATCATGGCGAAACTGGTCGCAGAGTCAAAGAAAGACGCCCCTTTTTGAGCCGTAATCGTTTGCTTTCCTGCATTGATTAAATCAGCATCTTCTTCTCCCTCTATGGGAAAAGGGCCCATACCTAATACTCCGTTTTCTGATTGGAATTCAACCGTAATACCTTCGGGAACATAGTTTGCCACGAGCGTAGGGATTCCAATCCCCAGATTTACGTAGTAGCCATCTTCCAGTTCTTGAGCGATTCGTTTTGCAATACCGATTTTATCGAGAGCCATGGTCAGTTAAATTGTCGTGATTGAATTAGTTGGATTTTGGTCTTACTGTTCGTTGCTCAATCCTCTTCTCAAATTTCTCACCTTGAAAAATGCGTTGAACGAAAATTCCTGGAGTGTGAATTTCATTGGGATCCAATTCGCCAGCAGGCACTAACTCCTCCACTTCGGCTATGGTGATCTTTCCCGCCATAGCCATCATTGGATTAAAGTTTCGAGCGGTAGCTTTGAAGATTAGGTTTCCCTCAGTGTCTCCTTTCCAAGCTTTTACAATGGCAAAATCAGGATCGAAGCTATGTTCGAGAATGTGCATTTTGCCATTAAACTCGCGAACCTCTTTTCCTTCGGCCACCTCAGTTCCGTATCCTGCGGGGGTAAAAAATGCCGGGATTCCAGCTCCTGTTGCTCTGCACCTTTCCGCGAGTGTTCCTTGCGGGATCAACTCTACGTCTAATTCGCCGCTGAGCATTTGCCGTTCAAACTCCTTGTTTTCTCCTACATATGAAGAGATCATTTTCTTGATTTGCTTTTTCTTCAAGAGAAGTCCCAGCCCGAAATCATCTACACCAGCATTATTTGAGATGCACGTGAGTCCGCTTATGGAGGTCTCAGCGAGCGCTCCGATGCAGTTTTCTGGAATGCCACAAAGGCCAAAGCCACCGAGCATAATAGTCATATCTGAAGCAATACCTGCTATGGCCGCCTCCACATCTTTAACCACTTTATTCATGAGATTTCAAATTTACTTACCAAGATAAACCTTCTGACGAATCAAAAATATTCTGCTTTCGAGCGAAATTTTCGCAATCGAGTTCAATGTCCAATCCTTCCGGCTTGTCGAAGTCTCCTTGAGAAATATTCAGACTTTCGTCGGCATACACATCCTTCATGTAATATCCCCAAATGGGCAATGCCATATTCGTTCCCATCCCAAGCTGCAATGTCCGGAAATGGACACTACGGTCCTCTGCACCCACCCAAACTCCAGTCACTAAATCAGGAGTTAAGCCAATAAACCAACCATCAGATTGATTTTGAGTAGTACCCGTTTTACCGGCAATTTTTAGATCTCGATCAAAGCCATCGTATTCACGGTTTGGGAGATCAAATTTCAATCGAATGGCCGTACCCATGCTCCTGCCTTCGTGCTCATTGTAGACACCGTCCACGGTTCCTTGCATAAGGCTCAACATCGTATAGGCGGTTTTCTCATCCAGTGCCTCGTTTGTTTCAGGTTCCATGCTGTAGACTGTTTTGCCGTTTTTGTCTTCAATTCGCATGATGTAGATGGGCTTGATGTGAACGCCCATATTGGCAAATGTGGCATTGGCCGAGGTGATTTCCATCAATGAAAGGTCAGCTACACCAAAGCACTGGGAGACTACTGGTTTCATCTCGCTTTCAATACCTAAGTCGCGGGCTAGTTTAATGACAGCTTCAGGCCCGAACTGCTTCATAACCCAGGCTGTAACAGTGTTCACGGAATTAGCGAGGCCCCATTTCAAAGAGACCAAATAGCCGTAGTCTCTACCTGGGTCGTGTGGGGTGTAATCTTCCAATAGATTGAAAGTTCCTTTACGAAATGTCGTGGGTACTTTCGGGATTTCATAACAAGGCGAATATCCTTCTCGAATAGCTGTGGCGTAAACAAAGGGCTTAAACGTAGACCCCACTTGTCGTTTCCCTTGCTTCACATGATCGTATTGAAAATGCTTGTAGTTATTTCCTCCTACCCAAGCCTTGACAAACCCCGTTTTTGGATCAATACTGACCACCCCTGTTTGCAAAATACTTTTGTAGTAACGGATGCTATCCATAGGAGTCAGTAAGGTGTCAATTTCTCCTTGCCAGGAAAACACTTTCATCGGGAACTCTTTAGTTCTAAAAATGACTTCAATACTGTCTTTTGGAACCGTTTTCCATTGCTCTTCACAATCCTCGGAAGTACAGTAGAAGTGAGCGTGCCCTTCAATTTCTGTTTCTTTAATTTTGACGCGTCTGTGGCAATTCGGACATTCCTTTCCGCTCATGATTCGGTAGCGCTGGGTTCTCCTCATGGCAGATCTCTCAATCTTTTGGATCTCATCTGATGTCAAATCATTTGAGAAAGGTGGATTTCTGTATTTGGCTACATCGTTCCAAAAATCATCTTGAAGCTCCCCACCCAGGTGCTTTTCTACCGCTTCTTCTGCATACCCTTGCATCCTCGAATCGATCGTCGTGTAGATTCTTAAGCCATCGCGATAGATGCTGTATGGTGATCCATTTGCTTTTGCGTAAACCAAGTTGCCTTGGGCGTCTTTTTTAGCCAATAGCTGCTTCAATTCACCTCGTAAAATTTCACGGAAGTATGGCGCTAGACCTTCTTGGTGATTGATACTTTGAACATCCAAATTAAGGGGGAGAACAGAAAGAGAATCGCACTGGTCCTGAGTTAAGAAGTCATTGCGAACCATTTGCCCCAAGACGACATTCCTTCTCGCGAGCGTTTTTTCAGGACGACGTAACGGGTTGTAAAGAGCTGGGTTTTTTGCCATTCCCACGAGCATTGCCGCTTCTTCTATGTGCAGGGAGTCTGGAGTACTGTCGAAATAAACGTTCGCTGCTGAACGAATTCCAACGGCCTGATTGATCCAGTCGAATTTGTTCAGGTAAAGAGTTAGAATTTCTTGCTTAGTGTACTGCTTCTCAAGCTCTACTGCTATGATCCATTCTTGAAACTTCTGGAATACGCGCTTTAATCCATTTCCCGGCTGTTCGGTAAAAAGCATCTTGGCAAGCTGCTGGGTGATGGTACTTGCACCACCTTTCGATCCGAGATAAGCTCCTGCACGGGCCGTTCCTTTTAGATCTATTCCCGAATGGTCGTAAAACCGCTCGTCTTCGGTGGCAATGAGGGCCTGGACTAAAGCAGGAGAGAGCTCTTCAAAGTCAGCATTTGTTCGATTTTCTAAATAAAAACGTCCTAGAATTTCGCCATCAGCAGAAAGAACCTGTGTAGCTAAATTCGTTTTTGGATTGGCCAAAGCCTTGGTATCGGGTAGGTCGCTATTGGTCGCAAAGTAAAGGAGGGCGGCCAAAACAATAATTGGCGAAAGCCCGAGGAACCAAAGTAAAAACACCGCACGTTTCCGTACTTTTTTATTTTCCAGGTGAGTCTCTGCCATCAGATTTTATTTCGGGTTAAAACGCAATTCAAATTATAACCTTGTCTAAAGATCTTATTTGTCGGTCTTCTCGATGCGTAAACCGATATTTTTTATCCCCACAAGAGTGTCAGTCCTCATGGCCTGTTCTATTTCAAATCGGTATGTGCCAGAAAGCGGAAACCTCCGATTGTACTGATACATGATCGTATTGGATAGATGGCTGCTGCTATTCAAATAGCCGCCACCATTTCCAATCCAACGGCCCGTGGCATCCGCCAAAACGATCCCGACAGTATCCTTGCTCGATTTTCCGTTGGGAAAGATGGTTTTAACGAAAAGGTAAAGATTTCGATAGGGGTAGCGCTCTGTATTGCGAACGTTTATTAAAAAGTTGTGGCTGCTAAGAGTGTCGTTGATTTCAGCCTCTAAAATGGCTTTTTCGGAAACCGTCCATTTCTCGTTGGGGATTTCCACATTTTCTTCAAACACTCGGTTTTCATCGGCACATGAGACCAGCAAAAAGGCCGCGACG
>Ga0222668_1000321_pt1 | contig 33235 bp, 21 predicted proteins | sample AntAcemetagen728_FD_179823 | JGI IMG/M metagenome (GOLD analysis project Ga0222668, IMG submission 179823) | Saline water microbial communities from Ace Lake, Antarctica - #728 | ecosystem: Environmental > Aquatic > Non-marine Saline and Alkaline > Saline | place: Antarctica: Ace Lake...
AACGATGCGTCAACTTCTTATGATCCATGCCCATCAAATGCAGCAGCGTGGCGTGCAGATCGTGGATGTGGACCTTATCGCGTGTGGCATAATAACCGTATTCGTCGGTAGCACCATGCACGTGACCGCGTTTGACTCCCGCCCCCGCAAGCCACATGGAATAGCCCTGTGGATTATGATCGCGACCATTTTTCCCTTGCGCAATCGGCGTGCGCCCGAATTCGCCTCCCCATACAACCAGTGTGTCTTCCAGCAATCCCCGCTGTTTCAAGTCGGCGAGCAAGCCGGCAATCGGTTTGTCGACCATCTGTGAGTTGCGTTCGTGACCGCTCTTCAAGCCGCTATGCTGATCCCATCTGTTATTTCCTAACGCCACTTCGATATAACGCACACCCGCTTCCGCAAATCGACGAGCCATCAGACATTGGCGTCCAAAGTTTTCTGTAGATTTCTCATTGATGCCATAGAGCTCCTGCGTTTCTTTGGTTTCCGAATTCAAATCCATCAGCGTGGGAACTTCAGATTGCATGCGAAAGGCCAACTCATACGAATTGATCACGCCTTCGATCTCCTGATCGACTTTGACCTGTTTCAGATGCCGTTGATTCATCGCCTGTAACAAGCCGAGTTGTTTTCGTTGCTGTTCGTCTGAAGAAGCATTATTCGCCAGAAATCGAATTCGGGCTTCTTTGGCGGCAGTGTCGGCATCACCAATGGCCGTCCCCTGATACACGGCTGGCAAAAACGCACTTCCAAAATTTCTAACTCCTCCATGCCCGCGCGAAGGACAGATCGAAATGAAGCCGGGCAAATTATTATTTTCCGTTCCCAGGCCATACACCATCCAGGAGCCCAACGAAGGCCGAACCAGACTGTCCGAACCGGTATGCAGCTTCATCACCGCCTGACCGTGCGACTGACCGTTCGTGTGCATGGAATTAATCACGCACAAATCATCGGCATGATCGGCCACTTTATCAAACAGTTCCGAAATCCAAATCCCGCTCTCCCCGCGCTGCTTGAATTTCCAGGGGGATTTCATCAGACGCAAGTTTTCCTGCGAAGATTTTTCAATGTTCTTAGCTGGTTTGAAAGGCAGCCGCTTTCCGTCTTCTTTTGCCAGGCGAGGCTTGTAGTCGAATGTATCTACCTGGCTTGGACCACCATGCATAAACAGAAAAATCACGCGTTTGGCACGTGGCGCGAAGTGCGGCGTTTTTGACAGCAAAGGAGACTGCGACTTCAAAGCCGCCTCAGAGCTTAAGCCCGCCATCGCCAGATAACCGAATCCGCAAGCCGATGACTTCAACATTTGCCGACGCGAGAAATTGAGTGGTTCCATAGCTGATCAATCTTATTCCAAGTAGAGCACAAACTAATATTCAAAATCGAAGTTCAATTTAAAAATCGAAATTCGGTGGAGGCAAACAATATCTGACAATAAGAGGCCCAAGCCTGAAGTCGTACTTCCGTCTTGTTAGAACTTGCATTCGAATTCGCACGCACCAGGGAGTCGATGTACTTGAGGGCTTCCGCCTGCTCTGCTGCTTTCGCTTCACGTCCCAGGCAGGCCAGATATAACTGGGAAACTTTTTCACGATCATTCTGCCTGGTTTCCTTTAAGATGCGCTCTGCTGTGGCTTGCGCCTGTGCGACTACAAACGGACTATTCATCATGAACAGCGCCTGAGCAGGCACCGTCGTCACCGGGCGATTGCCGACCAGCATCTCGGGAGCAGGAAAATCAAAGACCGTCAATGCGGCAGGCACATTCCCCCGCACAATGGGTAAATACACACTGCGACGAAACTCAGAATTGTTCTGCGCAAGTTTCTTGTTCTTATTCGGGCTGATCGCCTGCTCTGGATAATGCGCGACCGAGGAACCTCCCTGTTCCAAATCAAGCTTGCCAGAGATTGACAAAACCGCATCCCGGATACTTTCCGCTGACAAGCGTCTGCGATTCATCCGCCAGAGAAGATGGTTCTCGGGGTCCTGCTCATATTGAGCGGAACGGAATTCGGAACTCAAACGATACGTCTTGCTCAACATGATCTCATGAATCAACGTCTTAATCGACCAGCCTTCTTTCACGAATTGCTGAGCCAGATAATCCAAAAGCTCCGGATTTGTCGGCTGCTCTCCCAGGTGACCAAAGTTATCGACGCTGCGCACCAACCCGTTTCCGAACAGATGCTTCCAGACCCGATTCACAATCACGCGGCTGGTCAACGGGTTATGGGGGCGACTGAGCCAGTTGGCCAGTTCCAAACGACCACTCTGTCGAGGACTGACAGCCGGCGGTTCAGGAATGGAAGCGATCGTCAAAAAACCGCGATCCACTTTGTCACCCAACTGATGAATATTTCCCCGACGGGCAATCCGATAGTCAGACGGATCAGGCTGCTCGCCCACGGCTAACGCCATCGGCGCCGCGGGGGGAGCATTCGCTTTTAATGTTTTGATCTGTGCGGTTAGCGTTTTAATACTCGTTTCCAGCACTTTGATCTTTGCCACGTGGGTCTCTTGTTTCGAACTGGCAGCCGGTTTTTTCGCGACCAGCACTGCATCCTGTTTCGGCAATTTGAATTGCGGAATGAATTGCATCACGTCGACGACCACGTATCCGGAAGTCCCTTTGTTCGAAACTTCAACGGCCCCCGCTTTGCCTGCGGCGAATTCAAAACTGCCTAACGAAGTGAAGACACCATCAATCGGTCCCGGCTTCGTCTGATCAACGTAGATCGTTTTCGTTCCCTGCAGCGAATGGATCGTCACCAGCACCCGATCTGCACGGCCTTTGCTGCCCGGAAACGCAAAACGGACTTCATACTTGCCGGCTGCGGGCAGATCCGGGATAAAGCGAATCGTCTTTTTTCCCTGCTGCTCGTTCATATCGTGCACGTAACCCACACCCAGATAGTTTTTAGAGAAGACCGACTCTTTCCACGCGCCTGTCTTCACTGCCTGGGCATCATCGACCACAATCCCGGCCAGTTTTTTCAATTGTTTCTGCTGGCTGGTATCCCCATTCAGTTGCTTCAACTGATCCGAGTCGGTTTTCAACTGATCTTCCAGTATTTTCAAGTCGGCTGCATGTTTTTTTAACGCCGCGGCATGTTCTGGTTTGATCGGTAAGGGACGTGTCATCCAGCCGGAGACAAACTGATTATTCAAACGATTTCCGTGAACCGTTTCCGTACTGCGAAAGATCCCGGCCAGTGCGTAATAGTCGGTCATCGGAATTGGATCGAATTTGTGATCATGACAGCGGGCACATCCCAGCGTCATGCCCATAAACGCACGGCCTGTGACGTCGATCTGCTCGTCAACCACATCCATTCGCAACTTTTCTTTATCCCGTTCGCTGAGCATTTTGGCGCCCATCACCAGAAAACCGGTGGCGACGATATTCCGCGTCTGCTCCTCATCGTTTTTATAAGGCAGTAAATCGCCAGCAATTTGCTCGCGAATAAATTGATCGTATGGCTTATCTTCATTGAAGGCCTGAATGACATAATCCCGATAGCGCCAGGCATTGTAAAACGTCAGGTTAATATCGAGGCCATTCGAATCGGCGTAGCGGGCCAGATCGAGCCAGTGACGTCCCCAGGTTTCACCAAATTGCGGCGATGCCAGCAGCCGATCAATGAGATGTGCATAGGCCTGGGGAGATTGATCGTCCAGAAACTTCTGAAGCGTTTCTGCAGAAGGGGGTAAACCTGTCAGATCAAAATAAACGCGGCGAGCCAAAGTCCGTCGGTCGGCCTGCGGAACCGCTGTCAAACCAGCCTGCTCCTGCTTCGCAAGAATAAATCGATCGATGGCGTGGTTAGACCAGGTTTTATTTTGGACCTCAGGAACCTGCGGATTTTTCAAAGGCCGAAACGACCAGAACTCTCGCTCTTTATCAAAATCAATCGCCAGCTCTGACGTTTTCTGCTGATGACTGCGATTCGCTTTTCCCTTGCGTGGATCTGGCGCGCCCATTTGAATCCACTTACGAAAATCGGCAATCACCGGTACGGGCAGTTTCTCATCCGGAGGCATCGCATAAAATTCGGGATCGTGCTCCATCGCCTGCAGAATCAAACTCTGTTTGAGATTTCCGGGCACGACCGCTTTTCCCGAATCGCCGCCCAGTTGAATCCCTTCACGCGTATCAAGCACAAACGAAGCCATCTCCGGATCGGGTTCCCCCGAATGACAGTCGTAACAATGTTCGACCAAGACCGGGCGAATTTTATTCTCAAAGAATTCTATTCCTGCCTGCTTGTTCTGAGGAGCCGTCTGTGGAACTTGCGCATTCGCCGCCTGATCACCAACAGCTAATATCAACAAGATCCGAAACGAATAATAAAGGAAAGGACGCAATGCAGTTCTCCTTCTCGAAGCTTTTCAATGATGAACGCAATCAATACGCTTACGGAAAGCTAACTCTTAAGGTTTGAAGTTCAGGCCAGGCGGGAATCGTGAGACCGCAAATAGTGCCTGAAGTTCAATGATCGACTATTATAAGCATAAAATGACAGACTATGAACTAAATAAAGTTATATTTTGCGTATTTCAGATAGTTCTGACTTAGAACTTACCAGATCCATCATCAATTTAACCGGCTGTTTAATCATAAACAGAACTCCCCTGCTAACCGGATCCAAAACGAAATGAAACCGCATCCCTTTTGTTAATGAAATAAATTAAATCACCTCTCCCCATTGTGTTCTGGTTGTGACACCGAAAATCCGGAACATCAATTCTGCTTGACAATCTCGTTGCTCCTTCAACAGCCGTTTTTTCTACTGAAAAATCAAAGCTTGACACCGCTGCGCCTTTCTCGATATTTAAATATGCGTCGCGCGCGTGGGAATTTTTTTTTCGCATAGGTAAAGACAACATCACCTGAGGATACTCTCATTATAAAACCCCCTCGGTTTTCGTAATTTTGCAAATGCCTCTCTGAATGACTTCGCAATGAACACTATGATTTTGTCCTAAAATGGTCCGCTCTGAGCTAAAAACAGAACTCATGTCAGCCCCTTTGGTCACTTCTGCGACAGTAACGCACTCAAACTTCAATTGACCGCCTCACGCCATTCAGAAAAATGTCTCTTAGTGAAAAACAAAACGGCATCCCATCATAAGCCTCAACCAGAACCACAGTCTCACTAGCGCGCTCTTGTCATTGGAAAATGAACCATGCTTGTGTGATAATGTCGCTGCACTAGAGCGTCACAGAAACCCGGCACATCCCACACTCAGTCTGAATGGTATTCGGACTCACACATATTAATGGATCTTCACTCAATACCTGAGATGAAAATCCAGCACTAGTCTCTCAGCAAACAAGCCTGATCTAATTCTCCCCAACAGAATATTTCGTGATTTCCGTGCCTTTTCGTGGTAGGAAAATAATATCATCCGAAGTGAGATTCCCCTTGTTCCCTGTTCTCAACCAAACGCTACCCCTGACGTACGCTATGAACGTATTGCCGATCTTATCGTCAGCAATTATACTCGCCTGCAATTATCGACTGCGCCGGCAAGTCTGTTTTCCCACAGCCTCGGAGTGCCCGTTAGATGAACTCAGTTCCCGCTTCCACCGACGACAGTTCAAACAGCTCATTGGATCTGGAACATGCTGCTTTGGATTCCGTCTTACAACAGCTTGAGACTTCAGCCTCTGGTCTGACGTCAACCGAGGCCGCCAGCCGCCTGGAACAGTATGGGCGCAACGATCTGGCCGACGAAGAAGTCAACAGCCTGATGAAATTCCTGCGTTACTTCTGGGGACCGATTCCCTGGATGATCGAGGCGGCCGCGTTTCTCTCGGCACTCATCGGTCACTGGCCTGACTTCGGTATCATCATGGGATTGCTCGTTTACAACGCGGCATCCGGTTTCTGGCAGGAGCGGAAGGCGTCCAGTGCGCTGGCCGCCCTGAAAGCGGGAATGGCTCCCAAAGCCAGAGCATTGCGTGACGGAAAGTTCTCCGCGATCGATGCGGCTGAAGTCGTGCCCGGCGATGTCGTGCGGATCAAACTCGGCGAAGTTCTGCCAGCCGACGTCCGGTTCATCGACGGCGATTACATCAGCATCGATCAGGCCGCTTTGACGGGCGAATCATTGCCGGTGAGCAAGAAAGTGGGCGACAGCGGGTATTCCGGCAGCATCGCCAAAAAGGGAGAAATGACGGCCGTCGTCATCGGCACCGGGAAAAACACCTTCTTCGGTCGTACCGCCAGCCTCGTCGCGGCAGCAGGAACTGCAGCCTCTCACTCCCAGAAAGCGGTCGGGCAAATCGGGGACTTCCTGATCTTCCTGTCGATGGTGCTGGCCTTCATTCTGTTTAGTGTGGAATTCTACCGGGATGTCATTGTGAAAGATGACTGGCATTGGACCGAACTGGTTGACATCCTGAGACTGATCCTGGTCTTGTTAATCGCTTCGATTCCCGTCGCTATGCCGACGGTGATCACCGTCACCAATGCCCTGGGTGCGCTGGCGTTGTCGCGTAAGAAAGCCATCGTCTCGCGGCTCGAAGCCATCGAAGAACTGGCGGGCGTCGATATCCTCTGCTCAGACAAAACCGGCACACTGACCAAAAACCAGTTGAGTCTGGGTGAGCCGATTCTATTTGACACAGACAAATCCGAAACCATCACCCTCGCCGGTTCCCTCGCCTCACAACGCGACGACGACGATCCCATCGACCTGGCCGTCATCGCCGGGCTCAAAGAACCGGACGTGTTCGACAACTACCAGTTCAAAAAATTCGTCCCCTTCGATCCGGTCAGTAAGCGCACTGAATCGACCGTCGTCGACCCGGATGGTAAAACCTGGAGATATACTAAAGGGGCCCCGCAGGTGATCATCGATCTCTGCCAGCTTGATGCCGAGACAAAAACGAAAGGCGAACACGCTGTGCTCGATCTGGCAGCGCGAGGCATGCGCGCTCTTGCCGTCGCAGAATCAGCAGACGACGGTGCGAGCTGGAAGTTTCTGGGCATCCTCTCCCTGCTCGATCCGCCTCGGGATGATTCGAAAGAGACCATCCGGCAAGCACAGGAGCATGGGATCGAAGTCAAAATGATTACCGGCGATGATGTGGCGATCGGCAATGAAATCTCCACCCAGTTAGGCATCGGCAATCATCTGCAGGCAGCCGCCGACCTGTTTACGAAAGAGATGGACATGAGCCATCTGCCTGAACCGATCACGGCCTGCGTGGAAAAAGCCGACGGATTCGGCCGTGTCTTTCCCGAACACAAGTACGGCATCGTCAAAGCACTGCAGGATCGCGGGCATGTCGTTGCGATGACCGGCGACGGTGTGAACGACGCCCCTGCTCTCAAACAGGCCGACTGTGGTATCGCAGTCAGCGGTGCGACAGACGCCGCGCGGGCTGCCGCCGACTTGATTCTTACCGAGCCTGGCCTCTCGACCATCGTCGATGCCATCGATGAAGCGCGGAAGATCTTCGAACGCATCATCAACTACGTTTTATTCCGCGTCAGCATGACCCTCGATATCATGTTCGTCGTTGTACTCTCAACCTGCTTCTTCGGTTTCTCCCCATTGACGCCGGTGATGATCGTTTTTCTGGCACTGCTGGATGACGTTCCCATTATGACGATCGCCTACGATAATACGCTACTCCCTGAAAAGCCGGTGCGGTGGAATATGCGTCACCTGTTAATGATTTCCAGCTTAATGGGACTGCTGTCGGTCTTGCAGACATTCAGCCTGCTGTTGATCGGCATGGAATGGATGAGTAATCACGACTGGCTCGCCTGGATTCATCTCACGCACGATCAACTACAGACCGTGATCTTTCTGCAGATCGTAGCGGGCGGGCATCTGCTACTGTTTGTGATGCGTTCCCGCAGCCTGTTCTTTATGCCCCCCTGGCCGGCAAGGCCACTGTTTCTGGCGATCACAGGCACACAACTTCTCGCTGTTTTGATGTGCGGACGGGGCTGGTTCGTCTCTCCCATCCCATGGACAATCATCGGTCTGGTCTGGCTCTATATGCTCGTCTGGATGGTCATTCTCGATCTGGTAAAGCTGGCGATCTATCATAAAATTAAGCAAGGCGAAAACTATGGTCCCGCCTGGTACAAGCAATTTCTCAAAAGCCGGTTGAACCGGAAGTAATACACAGCAACGAAACGATTTGACCTGTCTCTCACAATAAAACAGAAGAGTGTTGACCATGGACTACACTAAACAATTCCGCGTGACACCCGGCAGCAAGGTCGATTTGTCTTCAATCGACGCCAGCTTCAAAGATGGGCAGAAATCCCGTGCAACTGCTTTGACTGAAATCAAAGCATATCAGCAGAAGATGCAGGAACTGCAATACCTGATGTACGCCGAAGGAAAACGTTCGTTGCTGATCTGCCTGCAGGGGGGCGACGCTGCAGGAAAGGATGGGACCATTAAACATGTTCTCGGCGCCATGAACCCGCAAGGCTGCAGGGTCACCGGCTTCAAGGTCCCTTCACATACAGAAGCGGCCCACGATTTCCTCTGGCGTTACCATCGTGCCACGCCTGAAAGAGGCCAGGTAGCAATTTTCAACCGCTCGCACTATGAAGACGTGCTGGTGGTCCGCGTGCACAATCTGGTCTCCGAAGAGGTCTGGTCAAAGCGTTACGAGCACATCAATCACTTCGAACAATTGCTGCATGACAACGACACTCACATCTTGAAATTCTATCTACACATCGACGCGGAAGAACAACTCAAACGCTTTAAAAAACGTATCGACGACCCGAAACGACACTGGAAAATCAGTGACAGCGACTACGCGGAACGCCCTTTATGGAACAAATACACCCAAGCCTTCGAAGCCGCGTTAAGCAACTGCAGCACGGAACACGCCCCCTGGTTCATTATCCCGTCCAACCACAAATGGTTCCGAAATTTAGCCATTTCCCACATCGTCGCCGAAACATTAGAGTCCCTCAACATGCAGTTCCCTAAACCCACCGTCGACATCAACGAAATCAAACAGAAATACCACCAGATGGCAGAAGAGCAAGAAAAAAGTTAAGCCCCAAAACGAATCAATAACTTACGTCCCACCCGAATTCCTTTCACGCCATAAAATTTTTCGTATCTTTTCGTGTCTTTTCGTGTCTTTCGCGGTAGCAAAAACCCAGAGACTTCTTCAAGTTTTCTTTTGCCCCGCATCTATGAGGAAAGCCCGGTAGTCGCTTTAATTCTCAATTCAGGGATGAAATACAGCAGAGGTACAGTTACAATCTGAAACAATTCAAAACAACAGGAATTTCAGCTCGTCATTCTTTCTCAAGTGAGGCGGATGTGATCCGGTCTGTCTGAGCCGTTCCGCTTTCTAGTGAATTGGTAAGAATGTACTCGCTGCTTTTGACGTTACTTTTTTATTCTCTCGCAGGCTTGATCGTGCTTTGGCGCGTTCCGAAACCGGCGCGATTATTGGCCTGGGGAAGCCTGCCGATTGTCTGGGTGTCTGTCCTGGCACTGGCAGGGCTGCTGGAAACACTGCTGTTACTTCCACCAATCATCACCCTGCTCATCCTGTTCTCTGGTCTGATCTGGTTTGTACTTCAAAAACATCGCAGCGATTTCAGAGCGATCTCGTTTAAGCGTCCGTCCGTCACGTTCTGGATTCTGTTCGCATTTTTGCTGGGTGAATTCCTGATCGCGGCTCTGGTACACACGCGCGTCCCGTGGGGAAGCTGGGACCCGATGTTTACCTGGATCATGCGTGCCCGCTTTCTGGTAGACGGAGGCGATTTATGGAAGCAGGGCTTCAGCACTGATCTCGCGGTACTACACCCCGATTACCCGCCTCTATTCTCGTGGGCGCTGGTTCCATTCTGGAGTCTGGACGGCAGCCGGTCTTCGCTGGCGGTTGCCAGCTTGACAATCCCGTTCTTCAGCGGAGCAACGTTGATACTTGCCGGATGGTGGTGCCTCGTTAAAAATCGTAATTCATTGTGGGGGTTCTTTACGATTGCCATCGTCCTGGGAACGCCGTTTCTCATTTACCTGCACGCCGTCAAGTCGCTCGACTTCATGCTGTCGTTTGCGATACTCACGTCTCTAGCCTGGTATCAATTTGCGTTGAGAGAACAAAGCAGAAGCGGCTGGACAATTTGTGCCTTCGTCGTAACCTGGGCCGCTTTGGTCAAGAACGAAGGACAACTCTGGATCGTCTCGTTCCTGGGAGCTTTACTGTTACTGCAGTTTCTCAAGCAATTCAAGCACACACCGGAAATGGAAAAAACGTACCATCTTTCCAGCGGCTCCCTTCTCCAGGCAATAGCTCAGGGCGCTTTGCTTCCTGTTTGTTTTTTGATCTGGTTCAAAGTCAGCCTGGCGCCGCCCAACGATTTGATCGAGCCGCTACGGGCTTTTGAAATCAGCCAGGTCATTCAACCTGATGTGTTTTTCAATCCTTACGGTCTCCTGGTTCGGCTCGATCAGGCGGAAGACTGGCAAAGACATCAGTTAATCTGGGACCAACTCTGGAATGTTCTGCGCGATTGGAAAATGGAGGCAATTTTGCTTTGGGCAAGCCTTATTCTGCTTGCGATCACGCTGTTGCGCAGCAGACATCGCTTCCCGCGGATGCTGTTGGCGATTGGCATTCAACTCACGGGATATTACTGCGTCTATTTGCTGACACCTTACAATCCGTATTGGCATGTTTCGACTTCAATGAACCGGCTGTTAATCCACATAGCACCGGCGGCCCTTTGCCTGCTCGGATTTGCCTTGGCTAATTCATCCGTTCTTGCAAAGAAATCTCTGACAGAGGTTTCGGAATCTCCCAGTTTTCTGCGAAATGCAGTATTGAGCCTGTCTCTGCTTTCGCCGCTGTCCTGTTATTACCAAATTCGCACCAACGCGTTCCCCTGGAATTTTCCGAGCGAGTCGTTGGCCAAAGAAGAAGGACAATTGTCTGAACTTGACTTCCCGAAAGTTTCCGAGGCAACATTTGTCACAGATCAATTTGAGCCGGCAGGACTCTACCGCATGCAGTTTGCTACCCTGCCCACTGTACTGGTTGTTGATCGACGCGAGAAATTTTTATTAGCCAGTTTTCCCAGCGAACAGGAACTCAAAGCATACTGTGAGCAGAATGGTTGGGACCTCAAACAACATCGCGCAGGCTTCGGCTGGGCCGAATCAACCAATCCGGATGGGCCTTTGCCACACATGGACCGGATCCGGGAACAAAACCGATAAACGCGCATCTCCCAGAAGCCTCCGCTCAGCCTGCGTTACTGTTGCTGCATCTTCAGCGGGTTGGTCTCCAGAATGATGTCATTGATGCCGGACTGATTGAAGCCTTTGAAGCCTTCTTCACGCTGCAATATTTCCAGGTGCGATCCGATTGCCCCATTACTGCGGAATTTGTCTGCTGCTTCAGCGGTAATCAATCCTTCATTCAGCAGTGATTGAATTCGGTCCTCTTTCACAGGCCAGATTTCCCCTGCCGTAAAGGCCTGCTTGAGGTGCGGCAGATCGGTAAAGGGTTTCATCGTTTTCACTGCGTTTTCTTCTGCCAGTTGTTCCCGTGCCGCATCGAAGTCGAACAGACATTCCAGGTGATGCATGCCCGCTTGCAGAAACGCCTCGCCATGTAGGCGGCACCAGAGCCCCACTGTTCCCAGTTCGGAAATATGCGGTAGCGGCTCGTGGGCAAAATCCTGAGCGACTTCTTCAGGTGACAGATCCACATCAGCGAAGATGACAACTCCCGTTGTTCGATGCTCCAGCACCTGCGCCCCCCATCCTGCTTCTTTGCCAGCGTAAAAACGTTCGCGCAGGTCAAAGCCCAGTAATTCAAAGATTGAAATCAAGCGCCAGAAATGGTTGCGGCTCGATCGATAGGTATGGTGATCGTGGTTTGCCCAGCCCAGGCCCATGGAATCCTGACGTGCTTTTTGAATCCGCGCGACTTCATTTCGCTCTTGCCAATAAGCCCGTTCTGCGGCGAAGAACAAGTCGCAGGTTCGATCAACTCCCAAGTCCTCAATTGCAGCCTTGATCAGGGTCTCGGCATATTCAAAACCAGCCACCTCATCGGAAAAATCGCGATTCCGCAAACGAAAGGCTTCGGTATGAAAAAGCAGATCTTTCAGGTCGGCCTGTGGTAAGGCGGCAGACGCATCAATGCGAACGCCGTGTCTTTCGATAACATGCAGTTCGAAGTCATTCTCCTGAAACGCCAATCTGTGTCGAACCGCAGCACCAACCTCCCCTTCAATCGGAAGCAGCAGCGAATATTGATGAACGGCTAAAAATTCAACCACAGATTCCACACGCAGAAAAAGACACTCTGCTGTCGAGGAACTCGATTGAATCGCAGGAAAATGCGCCGCCGGATGCTGGAACAGTTTAACTTTCGAACCAACGGACTCCTCATATCCCAAACGGTTCAAGTTGCTCTCCAACTCATCCGACCAATGCAATTCAAAATGATCCACCCAATCCAGTAACCGGGTTCCTGTCTTGCTTTTCAGATGATTCGCAAATTCCCTGAGCATCGGCGATTGTGTACAAAACGCCTCAATCCGCTGATTTAGAAACTCGGCGGCCTCTGGATATCGTTTCCAATCATAAACTGCAAGTTGTTCGCCAGGCATATCTTAGCTCCTTATACTTTTATTATTTCGTCTCGCAGTCGAGAGTCAAGATCCGTTCTATTCATTAATACGCTCATTGCTGATAAAACAGCAACTCAATCAAAACCGATGATTCCAGCGTATATAATTAAGTAGAGGTCTATTATATCACATCTAGGATTCTAGTCTGGAGGGCCCGAAATGTCTCAAACAATATTACTGATTGGCGCGGGAAAGATCGGGCGGATGATCGCCGCCATGCTGGAGGGATCTGGCGATTATCAACTGCGAATTGCAGACTGCGTTCCCGCTGCCTTAACAAGAATACAAAAACGCTTCCCTTCCGCGGAAGTGCACGCGCTGAATGCAGACTCACACACCGAGTTAGCCCACCTGATGCAAGGCTGCAGCGCTGTGGTTTCGGCTCTGAGTTTCCGAGAGAATCCGGGAGTCGCCCGGGCCGCTCTGGAAGCAGGCGTGAATTATTTCGATCTCACTGAAGACCGGCAAACCACAGCCGCCGTCAAAGAGATTGCCGGCGATGCAACTTCCGGTCAGGTGTTTGTCCCGCAGTGTGGTCTGGCGCCCGGCTTCGTAACGATTGTATCGAAACACATTATGGAATGGTTCGATGAAATTGACACCATACGCATGCGTGTCGGCGCCCTGCCACAACATCCGACTAATTCGCTAGGGTACAATCTGACCTGGTCGACCGACGGATTGATCAATGAATATTGTAATCCCTGCGAAGTCATTCACTCGCATAAAATCAAAAACCAGCTTCCCCTGGAAGGGCTGGAACAGTTCACCCTCGATGGAAATGTCTATGAAGCATTCAATACATCCGGAGGTCTGGGAACATTATGTGAAACCATGGACGGGCATGTTCGCGAATTGAATTACAAAACCATTCGTTACCCCGGCCATCACATGCTCATGAAATTTCTCTTACAGGACTTAAGGCTCACGGACCGTCGCGAATTGCTGAAAGATGTCATGGAAAATGCGATTCCGATCACGTTTCAGGATGTCGTGATTGTGTTTTGCACGGCCAGGGGAACTCGAAACGGGCAGTTTGTAGAGAAGAGTGACTTGCGCAAGTTGTACGCCCAGGAAATCAACGGAGAACAATGGAGCGCGATTCAATTGACAACCGGAGCCGGCATCTGTGCCGTCGTGGATCTTGTTCAACAAAATCAATTGAACGGAACGGGATTGATTCGACAGGAAGAGATTCCGTTTGATCTGTTTATCAACAATCGATTCGGAAGTTATTATGAAACAGAGAAATTGCTCTCGGAGCCATCGAAATTTATCAAGTGAGTAGCAACATGACGCATCCCATACACGAAGTGTTACAGCGAATCGGTATCGCCTCACAGCCCTCGGCTGTCGCGATCGGAACGACCTGGCAAGCCGGCGCAGGAGAAACCCTGATAGGAAAATCTCCCATCGACGGTGAGACGCTGGTCACATTACATGAAGCCACGCTCGGCGATGTCGGCCTGACTGTCGATACAGCAAAAAACGCGTTTCTGAAATGGCGACAAGTCCCCGCGCCCCGCCGTGGTGAATTCGTACGGTTACTGGGCGCTGAGTTACGCAAACACAAAGCAGATCTGGCTGCGATTGTCAGTTGGGAAGCGGGCAAAATCACCCAGGAAGCGCTGGGCGAAGTTCAGGAAATGATTGATATCTGTGATTTCGCAGTCGGAATCAGCCGCCAGCTTTACGGCAAGACGATCGCCAGCGAACGTCCGGGACACCGGCTGATGGAACAATGGCATCCCTTAGGGCCGGTTGGAATCATTAGCGCGTTCAACTTTCCGGTTGCAGTCTGGGCCTGGAACGCCATGCTGGCGTTTGTCTGTGGTGATACGGTTGTCTGGAAACCTTCCGAGAAGGCGCCCCTGTGCGCAATCGCCTGTCAACAGATCGTCAATAACGTTGTCAACAAGTTCCCCGATGCCCCCGATGGCATTGCGAACTTGTTAATCGGACGTGCAGAAATCGGAAAAGCGTTAACCGAACATCACGAAATCCCTTTAATTTCAGCGACGGGATCTGTGCCAATGGGCCGCGCCGTCGTCACCACAGTCGCCAGCCGTCTGGGACGTAGCCTGCTGGAACTGGGCGGCAACAATGCCATGATCGTCACCGAATCGGCAGATCTCGAAATGACGGTACGCTCTGCGTTGTTCTCCGCGGTCGGCACATGTGGGCAACGTTGCACCAGCCTGCGTCGTCTGATCGTTCATGAAAGCATCGCAGACCAGTTACTGGAGGCACTCAAGAATGCCTACCAGCGATTGCCCATCGGGAATCCACTGCATGCTGGAACGCTGGTTGGCCCCCTGGTTGATCAATCGTCCCTCGATGCGATGCAACACGCTTTGAAAACGGCTGAAAGCCAGGGAGGCACAGTTCACTTTGGAAATCAAATCAAAGCAGACGTTCCGGCAGGCGGCTGTTACGTGCATCCGGCAATCGTCGAGATGGAGAGCCAGACAGAGATCGTAAAACAGGAAACATTCGCCCCGATTCTGTACGTCATGCGGTATCGCACTCTGGAAGAAGCTATTGAAATGCACAACCAGGTGCCGCAAGGCCTGTCTTCCGCCATCATGACCAATGACATCCGGGAAGCAGAACTGTTCTGTTCGCCCGTCGGCTCAGATTGCGGCATCGCTAACGTCAACGTCGGCCCCAGCGGCGCAGAAATCGGCGGCGCCTTCGGCGGCGAAAAAGAGACCGGCGGCGGTCGCGAATCAGGCTCGGATTCCTGGAAAGCCTACATGCGCCGCACCACCAACACCATCAATTACTCGACCGAACTCCCTCTGGCGCAGGGTATTAAATTCGACCTGTAAAGCTCCAAATAATTGATCATCGGGTAAGCCCGAATGTAATTTGGGCCGAGCGCAGCGAGCAGGAAACCACCAGCAAAACCCATCAATTGTAGCAAGCAACTCACAGCTTAATGAGCGGATCGGCGCTAGCCGCCAGTGGGTGTATTGGTTTGTGTTTTGATAACGGCGGCTAGCGCCGTGCCGCTCACTTATCGAACGAAAACCAGTTCATAATCAAACATAATGCCCCCACCGCCTGCCACTGTCGGCTGGCCCGACAGTGTTTAAGAAAACCCCACTTCCACACCATTGCCACGCTTAATACTCAATCAATTTCGAATACTTTTCAAACCCGTTCGACCTCAAATATCACTCATTACTTTGCGAGCGTTGCTCCGGCACGTCGAATTCCTGCACCGTACTCTCTTCAGGGAAGACCACTGCGGTCTGATAATCAGCAAACAGCGGAGCGGGCCCCTGACCTTCATCATCTTCGGCAGAAGCTTGTACGCTACGTCCCTTGATAATTACCTTGTACGCACCACCGACGACACCCCGCCCTGCCATTGCCGTGTTAAATTTTCCATCATTAATCTCAGCAACTCCTTGTGGTCCCGTGTTTCCATCATCAGCGTCTGCGACAAATAAAATCGAGCCATAGGGAACCGGCTTGCCCTCATGCGTCACGGTGCCTGAAACATCATATAAATTGGGACTTGTTCCATTCGATCCACAGCTTTGAGTCAGCAGACAACACAGACCACCTATCAAGATCGCGAACCGCTTCAGTTTTTTTGAATTCCTCATGTACAGAGTGGCCCGTTGAGTGAAAGGAGAAAGAAATGACCTCTCCGGTTAACGATTCGGGAGAGGTCGGCTTCAAGATTCGATGTTAGAATTCCAGCGTTTTAGTTTCGCCGCCTTCGCGACTGGCCGTCGACAGATAGACGTTCATGTCAATATTTTCTGAAGCGAAATGCACGCTGCCATCGGCCATCAGCAGATGACAGCCCCCTTCATGCACACTGCCAAAGCTCATGTTGTTGAACTCGCCGGAAACGAATCCATGCACGTTAATGCCATACTTCACATTCTTACTACTGCCACAAGAATCAACGTGACATCCTCGATTCCAACTGCGGGGCGCGATCGGTTCGGTCAGATATTTGTGGCCCGACATTTCTCCCACCATAATCGTATTGGAACTGCCGTCCAGAATATCGCGCAACTTGACTTTCGAACGAGGACCTCCCAGCACGCCGAGGTTGGAAACATCATTTCCCCCACGACAATTGCGCACCGAAGTTCCCGAAGCGGGGTTTTCGCATTCCAACTGATACGGTGCAGAAGTCGTCACATTTAGCCCCACAGGTCCCATATTGCCCACATAATGCGAAGCATAAGTCGGTGCAGAACCAACTACTTCACTGGTATGTGTTGAGTGTGTTTTGTTGGAACTGGGGCAGAGATAAACCGGCGGCACATTCAAACAGGCTCTCAAATTTGTCGAATAAGAATACCCTCGGTTGAGATTAAATGATTCATACAAAGGAGCCTGGTCCACAAACGGCAGGATCATCACCAGAAAACTCATACTCACATTATTAGCCGTACTGGCAGAAGTACCCGAACCGATCGATTGTCCAAATCCGCCTTGAGGAAATATCCGATGAGTCTCGTGATAGTTATGTAAAGCCAAACCAATCTGCTTCAATTGATTCTTGCACGTACTGCGACGCGCGGCTTCGCGTGCCTGTTGAACCGCCGGTAACAATAAAGCGATGAGAATAGCAATAATAGCAATCACCACCAACAGTTCAATGAGAGTAAACCCCGATCTCCTTCTATTGATTGAACGCATGACTTGTCCTTTACTAATCATGATTGAACGCATGACTTGTCCTTTACTAATCAAAATAATAACGAATCCCTGAACAAAAACAGAACTCCTGATTCAAATATCCTGTGCCACTTTCAACTTGACTGACAGCAATTGTCTGACAGCAGATAACTCAACGGTTTCCAGCAACTCATATTCTTATGAGCGGAATGACGCTAGCCGCCGGTGGGTGTATTGGTTTGTGTTTTGATAACGGTGGCTAGCGCCGAACCGCTCACTTATCGAAGAAAACCAGTTCAAAATCAAACTTAATGCCCTCGCCGTGTGCCACTGTCGGCTGGCCCGACAGTGCTGATATCAAGCTTCCTCACCCCCATCAACATTCATAAAATCCAGACTAATTAAAACACCTCACCAATCACTTCTCCCCCCAATACGGTGGCGATTTCTTTCCGGTTATTGTGCATGTAAAATAGTTTGTGTTGATCAATGCCCAGCGCGTGCAGCAGCGTCGCGTGCAGATCAGCGGGAGAAACAGGGCGTTCAACCGGCGTATAACCCAGGTCATCCGTTTGACCAATAATCTGTCCCCCCTTCACGCCGCCGCCCGCCATCCACATACAGTACGTTGTCGGCAAATGGTCACGCCCCCGCCGGTCCCCTTTCGCTGAGCCTTCCGTCGTAGGCGTTCTTCCGAATTCCCCGCCCCAGATCACCAGCGTCTCATCCAGCAACCCACGTTGTTTCAAGTCCTTTAAAAGAGCCGCAATCGGCACGTCGGTCGCCCGTGCACGCTTCGTATGATTCCCCTTGAGAGAACCATGTGCGTCCCAGCCGCCGTTCCGCAACTGCACCACCCGCACGCCCCGTTCCACCAGTCGCCGCGCAATCAAACAATGTCTGCCAAATTCCGCAGTCGGCTTGTCATCCAGTCCATACAGTTTCGCAGTCTCTGCGGTTTCACTCTCCAGATCAAAGACTTCAGGAGCTGAGGTCTGCAGGCGAAATCCAAGTTCGTACGAAGCAATCCGCGCTTCCAGTTCCGAATCCTGACCAAGCTGGTTTAAATGTTCCTGGTTCATCCATTTGATGAAATCGAGTTGCTGGCGTCGATTCTGATTCGAATAGCCGGCTGGCATTTGCGTGTAAGGAATCCCCCGCTTTCCATCCACGAGTGTTCCCTGAAACCGCGATGGTAAAAAACCGGCGCCCCAGCCCGGCGTCTGTGGCGCTGGTCCGGAACTGTTCGAAAGCATCGAAATAAACCCCGGCAAATCACGGCTTTCGCTGCCCAGACCATATGTCATCCACGCACCCAGACTGGGCCGATCTCCAATCGCAGAACCGGTCAACGCGATACATTCACCGGGACCATGCACGGGAACCCGATGATTGACCGAACGCAGCACGCAAATCTCATCGATCAACTGTGCCGTCGCAGGAAACATATTCGAAACCGGAAGACCACTCTCACCATAATTTTTGAATGTAAATGGCGAGGCCATCAGCTTGGACCCCAAACCGGCTCGCGGAATGTTAGGCACGCGGGCCGCGATACTCGGTGGCACCGCTTGACCTTCCAGCTTGGTCAACAATGGCTTCGGATCGAATGTATCAACCTGGCTCGGTGCCCCCGACATAAACAGGAAGATCACATTTTTCGCCGTCGCAGGAAAATGACTCTTGCCGGGCGCCACCTGCGTCCCATCTGCGGCACACAACAGCCCTTCATCCGCCAGAAGCGACATCAATCCCAGTGCGCCAAAACCAAGCACACTTTGATCCAGCATGTCACGTCGATTCAAGAGACGCTGATCAAAAGCATGAGGAAACAGTTTCTGTTTTTGTTTGTCCGGTACCATCAGAACCTTCAGGATTAAGGAATATAAATGAACTCATTCAGATTGAGTAATGCATGACACAACATGGATAGCCGGCGACTTGACTCACTGCCAGATTGCTCTCGCTGGAAAAATGCCAGCGAACGCTGCAGCTCCTGTGCGGTCGGCGTACGACCTAATACACTCTCAAACGCACGTGCGATTTGTTGACTCTGATCGTCACCCACTTTGTCGATAATCTTTTTTGATAACGCGTGCGCCCGACGATCCATAAACTTGCTGTTCAACATAAACAGAGGCTGCAACGCGACTGTCGAAACCTGTCTGCGCGAACAACTGGCAATGCTGTCCGGTGCGTCAAACATCGTCATCACCGACGGCATCTCACTGCGTCGCTGAAACAGATAAATCGTGCGACGTAAATTTTCTTCTTCACGCTCCTGAGGCACACTCGGGCCGCCCAGATCACGTTTTAGCTCTCCTGTCGCGCACAAAATAGAATCGCGAATCGCTTCCGCTTCCAGCCGTCGACGCGGCCAACTCCATAGAAATCGATTCTCGGGGTCTTTCTCAAAATTGGACTCATCAAACGCACGTGCCTGCCGATACGTCGACGAAAGCACAATCTGTCGATGAATATGTTTTGTACTCCAACCCTGCTCCATCAATTCAACAGCCAACCAGTCCAATAACTCGGGATGCGTCGGTTTTTCCCCCTGCACACCATAATCACTGGGCGTTGAAACCAGACCCCGTCCGAAATGATACTGCCACAGACGATTCACCCAGACCCGCGACACCAGCGGATTCTTGCGATCCGTCAACCAGTTCGCGAACGTCGCCCGCGACAAATTCTCCGAATCTTCCGACGAGGCCCCCAGTACGGCTGGCCAACCTCTTCCGACTTCGAGACCGGGTTTGTGCACGTCCCCGCGAATCAGAATCTGCGACTTCGTCTGTTTCAATATCTCCGAGGAATAAGGAAGGGGATCGCGGTTCACCACGGGCAGGCGTTCAATGTCCGCATGTCCGGTTAATGGTGAATAATAGCCCCAGGTGTGCGGCACGGTCGTATTTTGAAACCGTTTTCTTTTGATGAGTTTCTTCGCCTCGCGTTGATAAAAATCAAACGTCCCTTTCGGCATCCACGCTTTCATATCCGTGGGGTTCGGAAGCGAGTCGCCTTTTAATGAAAGGTTCCCCAATTGGCCATTCACGAAAAAGCCCTGCAGGCGATAATAGTCCCGCTGCGTGAGTGGGTCGAACTTATGGTTGTGACACTGCGCACATTCCAGCGTCAGGCCCAAAATCGCACTGCTGGTCACATTCACAATATCGATCAGCACGTCATTCCGTTGCGCCGCTTTATCCATCTGATTTCCACTGATCCGCGCCGATGCCAAAAAACCGGTCGCAATCAAACTCTCATCGGCATAAGGCTTCAGTTCATCACCCGCCAACTGCTCCTTGAGAAAGCGATCATAGGGTTTATCTTCGTTGAAACTCTTGATGACATAATCCCGATACCGCCACGCATACGGTCGAGGCAGATCATGCTGATAACCATGACTCTCCGCCCAGCGCGTCAGATCCAGCCAATGCCGCGCCCAGCGTTCGCCATAATGTTTCGACGCCAATAAACGCTCCACCAAAGCTTCATACACCCGCGGGTCGGTATTCTGCTCAAATGCCTCAATCTCTTCCGCCGTCGGAGGCAAACCGATCAGATCCAGCGACAGACGGCGAATCAAAGTCCCCTTGTCGGCTTCTAATGCAGGCTGAATTCCCAGTTTCTGATAACCACGTTCAATAAACGCATCCACGGGCGTCCGCACCCGTTTGGTATTCTTGATGCGCGGTACTTCAGGACGTTGAACTGTTTGAAAGGCCCAATGATCCGATTCGGTTTTCGGCGTCGGCAGCAGCCTATAATCCCATTTCGCCCCCTGATCGATCCAGGCACTTAGTACGGCAACTTCTTTTTTCGACAAGGGTGCCGTCGAGTCGAGTGGCGGCATCCGCTCTTCCGCGACTTGAGTTGAAACCAGTTCAATCAGCTTGCTCTGCCCGCTCTGTCCCGGCACGATTAACGCTTCGCCGGTACTGAAGCCGAGCAATTCGTCATACACATCCAGCCGATAGCCGGAATCGGGATTCGCCCCTGCATGACAGGAAAAACAACGCTGCTTCAACAACGGATAAATGTCTTTCTCAAAATGAATAGGCTTGCTTAACACGACTTGTTTTTTATGATCCATTGTCGGTATCTGAGTCGGCGACACATCCAGCACATCGCTCCAGGTACGGCTCAATACCAGATCGCTCACATAAATCCGATCATCAAATTCTGTTTTGTATCCGGTTGCAAACCCAACCCAGCGCACGCCATTCACACTCTGCGGATTCACAGCTGTCGCCACCGGTTGATCCAGATCGCCGGGTTTCGGATCGACCCACAAATCAAACCGCGTAAATCCGGCGCGCAGTGATTTATCAGGTTTCGATAACCGACCGACAATCTGATAATCCCGATCGCGCTCCAGTTCCACCGAACTCCACGCCGTTTTATGGCTGCCAATCCGCACCATAAACACGACCTTCCCTTTCTGCGGACCGCTGGCTGCTACATGCACGCCGATGTTGGGTACGTGATTCGCATGCACGGCTGTGTCAGTCCCCTCGTAGCGATCAAGCCAGAACACGAAAAATTCACCCTCATCGCGCTGCTTCGCATCGGCGGCGTAATGAAATCGAAACCGCAGAAACAGTTCCTGTCCCTGATAGGTTTCTTTCAGCTCGCGTCTCAAAGGGTTATTGCGTTTGACCGATCCCTGAATCAACGCTTCATGCTGAATCATCTGCTGTTTGCCGTTGGGCACTCCCTTTTTCTTCGCGTCCACAAACAGCGCCGGCTGCTGCTTTGAAAGCACCCAGCCTCCGTTCCAGCCAAACCCCCGTTGATCTTTTTTCAGTAAATCAACTTGTCGATTGACCAGTCCGTGCACGAGACGCGACTCTTGTCCCGGAACCTGCTGCGTCGAACACAACAGCAGGCTACAGACGAATAACCATCCCCGTCGTCGAGAGTCAAAAAGAACAGTCCACAGAATACGATACATCGCAAAACTTTCAGTACAAACTAAAGAATATTATTTCTGAGCAGGAGCAGCAGGTTTCGTGACCGATTCATACGTTTCCCCAATCACAAGCCGATCCAGATAGAGTGAATCTGTCACTTCCGTATATTGCCCGATCCGCACTCCGAGGGATTGAATTGTGCGAAGACGCTTTCCTATCTTGGGATTCCACAGCTTCACATCCGGCGTCCACCGTCGATCACCAATCGGATTCACCCAGAACTCGAAATGATTGTAACCGGCCGATTTTGCTTTTGAGAGATGCCCCACCAGCAAAAACGTTTCACCATCGACGGGCTGTTGGAAAAACTTTTCGTCCTTTACATGAAACCGGGCGAAGAACTGCCCCTCTTTGAAACCGATGGATGGCACCTGGGAATGACTGGTTCCCATGCCCCCCATCGAATTATCAAACCAGAGACCGAAAAAATCGTCTGCATCAACGCCATCGTATTGCACCAGCATACTGAAATAGAAATCGTCAGTGAGTGGTGTTTCCAGCTTGCGAGCGATCCGATGCGCGAGCGAGGGATACGCGTGATGATGTCCGCGGGCATGCAGGATCATCGGCCCGCCATTCAGATCACCCCATTGCATTCGTTTTTCGGGAACCATCAGCCGCGTAAAATTCGGGTCAGCCCACCAGCCTTCATAACTGAACCCCACGCCCCCTGTCTGCTGAACTAACGAAGTCGCCGGATACTCAAAATCCTCGCCTACTAGAATCCCCGCAGGCAGTGCCGATTTCTCTTGAGTCAACGCAATTTGATTCATCGACTCCTGACCGTCAAACTGAATCGTTTCTGTGGGGGGATAGTTCCCGGACTTGGCCGCGGTGAGTTGCTCGGGTGTCGGCACATCGGCAAACTTGGTCGGCGTGACGCTAATTTCAGCGCTGTTGGCGGTGCCGTTCGCAAACAGTCGCGCCCGGCTGGCTTTCAGATTCGTAACCTGCTTCTCAGCCGTCATCGCTTTGACATCGACTGCGCCTTCAAACACATGCACTTCCGCTTTGCCTAATGGATCAACCACCGTTCCAAAACGCGTTCCCTGATCGACAATTCGCAGTTTCAAGGTATCCACAGTAAAGCCATGCGCTTCATCAGGCACATAGGCGGCCAGTTTTCCAAAATGCAACAGCGCCTGCAGCGGTGAACGCAGCTCAATTTTCGCCGGTCCTTCCAGCACCACGCCGGCCCCACTCTGAAACCGAATCCGGGCAATCCCCGATTTCAACCACAGCGCCTGCCCTGCTTCAAATCGGGTTCCATAAGCAATATCATCTCCCAGTCTTTCGTCTTCCCAAATCGCATCTTCGGTATCCAGCAGCATCCCCACATAATCCGGTGTGACATCCACATGCTCAATTTTCGGTATGACTGCTATCTGCTCACGCGGTTCAGCCTCCCACCAACCAGAGTTCAACCACAAAACCACTCCCACCAGCAACACGACCGTGACCAGCGCCGAGGTCCGCAACAGAAAAGAGAATCGGCGGCGAACAGACGGTTCAACGGACACCGACGCAACGGTAGCAGACAGACTTTCTACTGGCGAAGTTATTTCCAAAGCCTCTACGCTGACTCCTTCCGGCAGCCCTGCATATAAATTCGATGTCAGCAGCGCATCCAGATGAATCTGGTTCGTATAGTCCTCAATCAATCCGGGGTAAGTATTCAAAATCTCGGTTAGCCGCGCATCGTCTTCGACAGTCAATTGATTTTCTAAAAGCCGACAGGTCAGCCCCGCGAGTTCTTTTCGAATGGCATCACCGGGTTGATTCATAATTGTGCCTCCTGGGCCACTGTCTTTTGAATGCACTCCATCAGCGTTTTTCGAATCCGATAGAGCGTCATCGAAACCGCATCCGCCGTCCGTCCTGCTTGAGACGCGATCTGATTTACAGGCACCGCTTCACAATAACGGCTCTCCACCAGTTGACGGTGTTCGGGCGAAAGCTTTTCCATACAGTTCACAAGCGCTTCCGCATGCGATTTCACCTGCATTGCCCGACTCGTTGCGACCGCGGCGATCTGCTCCAGGGTATGATCCTCAAAGGCGGTCTGACCGTCGTTCCGCACGCGTTTAAAAAACGCCAGCGCCTGCAACTGCGCAATCCGGCACGCCCAAGGCAAAAATTCGCGGTCCCAGTCAAACTCGCTGCGTTTCCGCCACAAAACGGTATTCGTTTCCTGCAGCACATCATCCACGTCCGCACCCCGACGAATCATCGCCACCAGTAACCCGCGCAATACAGGCTGGCTCCCGGCAATCAACGCGACATACTCTTCATCGAGATCACGATTCTCCAAAACTGAAACCCTTCCCGCACGCAAGTAAGGTGAATTCACGTCGAAACAGCACTCCGTATTAGTTCATTAGATCAACAACCTTCAATCTAACGGAGTTTTTTGAAAAAAGATATTTTCAACAGGGAATTGAAACACCTTTCAAATTACTGTTAAAGAGTGGAAACCATTCTGAGATAAAGACTTGCAACCACCATACAACAATCAAAAAAGGGGTAAGCCCGAATGCAATTCGGGCCGAGCGCAGCGAGCAAGAGGTCTCAGAAATAGCGATCCCTATTTTCCGTGGTACATCGCTCTTGTTTCGCACGATCAATCTGTAAAGGAATTTTATTCTAAATCACACGCTCGCTCTGCCACCTCCTGTTGCCTGCGGCAATACCGGATTACATCCGGTACCACCCGCTCGGTTCATATGGATTCGATTCCTTCCTTCATTCAGGCGAGTGCTGCAAAGTTCGTTTCGTAAACGCCAGCACATGCGGGATCGATTCTCTGACCACGGGAAACGTATGACCGCCTTTGAGCTCCACATATTTGTGAGGCTGTTTGAGTTCGATCAACCGCGCGCGAAAATGCTCGTTCATCGTCCGGTCAAAGGCTTGATCGGCGGTAATGAGCAAGACCGATATCCCCTTCAACTTCTCGGCACTGTGAATCGGATTAAATTGTCTCCAGACACGTTCATCGGTACCGAACCGTTCCGAGGGAACTTTATACGACTGCCCCGCCGGCAAACCAGTTCGCGGAAAATCCAGCAACCCGATGATCGAACTGACGGCGGCGAATCGATCCGGATGACGCTCCGCAAAGTTCACACAACCAAAGCCCCCCATCGACCAGCCGGCAATCGCCCACTGTTTCCGGTCTATCGGCAGCTCATACTCTTGTGAGACCACAGAGAGCACTTCTTCCAGATACATTTCATACACGTCCAACTTGCGCACCGGCGAATTGAGATACCAGCCATCGTCACCATCTGGCAGAATCACAAACAGCCCGGAATCAAGCAATTGTTTGCGAATGAGCTTATCATCAATCAACGTCAGTTCATGCCGACCGCGACCATGCAACACCACCAACACGCGACGTTCTGCCGATTTGATCTGCTGCCAATCGACAGGCAATACAACGACAGCCCGCTTTCGTTTATTTAAACTCGAACTGTGAAATGAAACGGCAAAAATCCGCGGAAACAGTTCCCCAATTTCCAACTTCGTGGCTTCGGCTTCCGAGTCCGCAGAATAGATCAAACCGACATCCAGGATTTGTGCAACCACAAGCCCCGCGAACACCAGTTTTTTCATAAAGCGAACTGAATACATCACGTTTTCCTATCAGAAACAAACTCACCGCGTGCCACTGTCGGCTGGCCCGACAGTGTTGGAACCAGCCCCCGATTCCCCCTCAATACACTCGAATTTCACAGATCCGAACATGATCCAAACCGTTTGTCGCAGTCACAATCACACGCAGTGCCGTCACGGCCGACTCGATTCCCACACTATGTACACGACGACGTTGATAATTCCCAACAACCTCCACCAGCGGAGTCCAGACCTCACCATCCAAGACATCAATCCGATAATCACGCACCGTTTCCGGCTGAGCTTCTCCCCAGATCATGCGAGACGTGTAACCATCATGATGACTGAGCGTCAGGTGCCGATGCAAGCCCGTATCGAAAATCAGTTGAATCTCACAAGGCTGAATCGGCGTCTCCCACTCAAGTTCGAATGTAACGGGCAAACCATCCGCCGGGCCAGACATCCAGCGATGACCGCCAGGAAAAGCGCGTCCCTCCGGTGCTCCCGCTGATCCGTGCACACTCCGGGTCTGGCCGGAAATCACGTTTGCTGCTTCATAACCGTGCTGCGCACTACTGCCTGTGATGCGCGCTGTTCGTGCCAGGTCGTGTGCGTCCTGATTCTTGATACCAACCAGATAAGCATCATCCCGTAACAGCCGCTGTTGGATTTGTGAGATCACACGTTGATTCGAAATCAGTTCCGCCGGCATCAACTTCTGCTGAACCGCCAGTGCCGCCGCCGTCCCCACGCCCTGCCCGATCACCGCACAGGTCGCCATCACGCGCGTCGATGAAAAGGCAACATGCGTCGCGGAAATATTACGACCGGCAAACATCAGGTTACTTCTGTTTTGTGAAATGCAAGCCGACAGAGGCACATTATACAGCGATGGCACCGGATGCTGTGTGCAGGGTTCTAAAGCCGGTGCGTCGATACCTTCCGGCGGATGTAGATCCAGCGACCAGCCGCCAAACGCAATCGCGTCGGGAAAATCACGCGACGTCAGCAGATCCTGCTCGGTAAGAATCTGCTGGCCGATGAACCGTCGGCTTTCACGTTTTCCAGGCAGAAAACCAAACCAGTCGAGTGCCCAGTGCGCTGCATTGAACGGATCTTGCCCGGCAGGCGTTCCCGGCGGACCATTCTTCACATGATCCCAGATGCCCATCACGATGGCTAACAATTCGTCGCGAATCTCTTCATTCTGTTTGATCGTATCCAGCGTGCCCCCCCACTCGGCCCACCAGTAACCATATTCATGCGTTGGCTGCTCTTCGCCTGGCATCGCGTAGAGTCGCAACTTCAATTCACTCTGTTCGAATTTCCTGGCTGACTCCGGCGCAACAAACGGCATCGGGCGATCATGACGGCGGGCCTGCATTAGAATCGTGGAACCCAGTCGCTGGTTGTCGGCTGTGTCAGGAGCCAGTGATTCATTAAACTGCTGCTTCCCCTCCCGACCTTCCATGAACAGCGCGCCCGCTTCCGCCGCCAGACGACCATCGCCAGTACAATCAATGAAGATCTCCGCATTGAGCGTAAAACGATCTTCGGTACTCTGCCGTTCTGCGATGGCGTGTTCGATGCGATCACTGTTCAATTTGACCGCTGTCACACACGTATTGAGCAGCAGCGTCAGATTGGGTTCTGCCTTGCATTTCTCATAGAGAATAAAATCAAACATCGAAGCCGACCGCTGAGGATTGCGCACACAATTCTCCAATCGCAGTTCTTCGATGATGCCTCCTTCGCGCGCCTCTGTCTCTAAGTCTGCACCACGATCAAAGCGGCCTGTGCCATTCGCCCCGACGATATGCATACGGATTTCACTTGAAGCATTGCCACCCAATACGGACCGATCCTGACATAAAATAACCGTTGCTCCAGCGCGCGCCGCAGCGATCGCAGCGCAGCAGCCCGCCATCCCCCCGCCGGCGACGAGGATCTCAGAATGTAATTCATGTTCTTCCAAAATGGTCATTTGAAATTTCTTGTCTTTGAATTTGACACCGAACTTAAATGTCATATAATAAGCATCTACGACCACATTTCAAGATTTAAACACGATTTATCGATCTATAATGACACTTATTCACAAAGAACCTCAAAATTCGCTCGCCTTGAATTTGTCTGAACGCATCCGCCATCGGATTCAGTCCGCTGAATTTACTGACGGCGATTTCTTTCTGACTGAAGCCGAACTGGCCGACGAATATAACGTCTCCCGACGTATCGCCCGCGAAGCCGTCAATCGTTTGTGCGCGCTGGGTCTGCTGGAAGGCCGCAAGCGAATCGGACTGATTGTTCGGCATCCCGACCCGGTTGAAGTCTGGGCCAACTGCCTGCCTTCACTGGCCAGGTCACAGGAAAAGCTGGCCGACCTCGCGCAGTTTCGCTACGCACTGGAAGTCGGCGCCGTGGAACTGGCGATCAAAAATGCCAGCGCGGAACAAATCGAGCAGCTCGCGGCGCTAGCAGAAGAATTCAAATTGATCGCTCGAAAAAAGAATGGTCGTAAAGAACGCATCGAAGTCGAACGCCAGTTTCACGGATTGATTCTGCAGATGTCCGGCTCCTCGCTCATCGCCGACATGCAAAAGTTACTGGCGACGCTGTTTGAAAATTCTTACCCCGCCAGAGAGTCTCCCATTCTAGAAGACGACGTGAACGACCGCATCATCTGGCAACACTTTGAACTGGTCAGCGCGATTCAAGACCGCGATGTGGAACGCGCACGATCCGTGATGCGTTCGCACTTGAAATACCTGTTGAAATCGGAACCGGAAATATCCTGATTTTTTTTTAGACACTACTTATTTTTGAGGCTCAACAAAATGAAAAAACATACCCCCTCATTGATCGCATTTGTGGCATTGTTGTTCTGCTGCCTGCTGGACCCTTCAGCACTGATCGCGGGAGAAGACGCCGCCTTGCCTGAAGTCGAAGTCACGAACGTACGCAAAGTGTTTCACAACGGTGAGCACAACGCCTTTACCGATATGATTGAGTTCAAAGGCAAATACTACCTGACATTTCGCAGTTGTCCGGGCGGCCATATGCTGTTCCCCACCTCACGAATTCTGGTGATGCAGAGCGATGATACGAAAACCTGGAAGCAGGTTGATGAATTTTCCGTTCCCAAACGCGATGTCCGCGACCCTCACTTTCTGATCTTCAAAGATAAATTGTTTATTTACACCGGAACGTGGTACTGCGGCGATGCGGCTCCCAAAACCAGAACGATCAACCAGCATCTGGGGTATGCGGTCTGGACCGCCGATGGCACAAACTGGTCAAAACCGATCATGCTGGAAGGTACGTACGGCCATTACATCTGGCGTGCCGCCGCCTATGACGGCAAAGCCTATCTGTGCGGTCGACGCATCAAACATTTCACAGAAGATGATAAAGACCGCGAACTTATCGAAACAGCAATTCTGGAAAGCGACGATGGCTTAGTCTGGAAAACCGCCAGCCTGTTCAACGAAAAACAAGGCGACGAAACCGCATTCCTATTCGAAAAGAATGGCGACCTGCTGGCCATCGGTCGCAGCGGATCAAACCCCGCCTGGGTCATGCGTTCGCGCCCCCCATTTGAAACATGGGATCGCAAGCAACTCGATCGTTACATCGGCGGCCCGTTACTCGCGAAGTGGGGCGACCGCTATCTGGTCGGCGGTCGACAGCGCAAGAATGGCAAATACGTAACGTCGCTCTACTGGTTTAAGGACGATCAACTGCACGAATTCGCGTCGCTCCCCAGTGGCGGCGATAATTCCTATCCCGGTTTCCTCTTACTGGAACCCGATCATGCACTGATTTCGTATTATTCCAGTCACGAAAAAGACGAGAACGGTCAGCCGATCACCGCCATCTACCTGGCCGATCTTAAATTGAAGCACAAGAAATAACCCGTTCACAAATAGTAGAATTATTTCACCAACGCTTCCATTCTTTGAGGGAAAGATCTGAACTGCAGGTCTTTCCCTCAATTCGTTTCCTTTGATAAGCTGCACAGGAGGTAAATCAAGGACCTCGTTGCTCATTGCGCCCCTACAAAGTTCGGAAACTTGACGTTTCTGATATATCACGATATATTAATTGATTAGATTTTACCACAATCGTAATACTTATCATCATTGAACATCGATGCAAGAAGCCTCAAAAAATCTCACTGAGCACTCCTATCAATATATCAAGCAGCAAATGGAGCAGAACATTCTTGCGCCTGGTGCCCGACTGGTGAACCGCAAGCTGGCGGCGGAACTGGGAGTCAGCGCGATTCCCGTGCGTGAGGCCATCTGCCGCCTGGCATCCGAGGGGCTCGTGGAACATATTCAGGGTTCAGGTGCGTTTGTGAGGGAAATCAGCCGGGAAGACCTGGACGAACTCTATGTACTGCGTGATCTTCTGGAAAGTTTTGCCGCCGGCGAGGCTGCCTTGTATATTTCACAGTCCCAACTGGATGACCTGCAGTTTATCATTGATGAACTGCGCGAGATCACAACTGCCATCGTCAAACGTAAAGCGAAACATGCCACACCGACCCAATTCAATCGGTGGGTCGATTGTGAGACAGAATTTCATGAAATCCTGATCGAAGCCTCGCGCAATCGTTTATTGAAAAAAGTGATCCAGGAACAACGGGCGATTACAGACGTATTTTATGCCCTGCGTCAGTTAAAGCATAAAATCATTACGCCTCAAAGTGCCGAAGAAACCTGTGCCGGTAAAGAGCAAATTTTGGAGGCACTCAAAAAACGAGACGCTGACCTCTCCCGCCAGATCATGAGCGAACAGATACAGGCGGGCCGTCGCGACGTACTGGCCTTTATGCGAAAACAGGAACGAGGAAAACATGCAACTTAACAAGCTGGAATCAGGCATCCTGTTCAAAAACGCGAAACCACACGTCAAAAGCGTTCACGCCTATTTTCCTTCTGTTGCTGCATTACCGGATGGCTCTTTACTCGCCATGTACATGCTGGGTGAAGCCTTCGAAGCGGTTAATCTGAACGTCCACCTGTCACGTTCTTTTGACCAAGGTCAGACATGGAAATATCAAGGACCACTCTGCACCGAGGTACCCAACCGCACCACATCCACTTTCGGCCGTCTGACGATCACCGATGATGGTGAATTAATCGCCAATCTCATTCGCTTCGATCGGACCAACCACCCTGATCAGGGACTCTGTAACCCCATCACCTTAGGTATGGTTCCCTCTGAGCTGCTGCTGATGCGATCCAGTGATTCAGGGGAAACCTGGACTGGCCCGGAAACAATCACAGCGTCTCTAGAAGGACCCGAATTTGAAATGTGCAGCCCGATCACATTTTTAAATGATGGAAGCTGGCTCTGGCCGACTTCAACCTGGCGCGACTGGGAAGGTAACCTGCCGAACGGCAACCGGATGGTCGCCCTCGTTTCCAAAGATAGTGGCCAAAGCTGGCAAGAGCATCTGCATATCATGCACAGTAAGCATGACAATTTGATCTTCTGGGAATCGAAAATTGTTGAATATCCCGATGGCCGCCTGTTGGCAGTCGCCTGGTGTTATGATGAAGCAGCCAAAACCGACCTCCCCAATCAATATTCAGTCAGCCATGATGGCGGCATTTCGTGGTCGGCACCAGCATCGACTCACCTCTCCGGGCAGACGCTAACCCCCTGCCTGCTGGAAGATGGCAAATTACTCAACATCTATCGTCGGCTTGATCAACCCGGGCTCTGGGCCTGCCTGTCCTACCTGGATGAGGAGGGGCAATGGATCAACCTGAACCAGCAACCACTATGGGGCCATCATTCTCTTGAAGGAAAAACGATTTCCGGCGAGAACATGTCTGAAAATTTCGCGGTACTTAAGTTCGGTGCCCCGAATATCGTTCGCCTTCCGGATGGCGATCTGTTTGTCACATTCTGGTGCTACGAACAATCTGTCAGTGTAATTCGCTGGTTTCGCTTCAATGTGGATCAAACCGTCTCGCACAAAATAATGCGATCTGCTGTCGAGTGTTAAGGGCACCAGACGCACTCTGCCTGCCTTAATCAAGCCCCTCCGGTTTCGCAATTCGAATTCTGGTGTCTTCCGGGCCGCATTGCCCCTGCGGCAATCATTAAAGCAGGGGCCTGCTCTCCCTCCAAATGCGATTGAAAATCGAATTATATTGGAAACTGACGCAATTTTTTCATTTTGCGATTGATAATATAACTCATTAACATAATGATATATCATAATATATCTAATACCGAATTCTTTAAATATTGAGTACGACACCTGGAGCGCATCATTCCATTCCCGTTTTCCACAATTACTGGAGACACTCAAATGCTGTCACGAACTCCCCAATCAACCGTCCCCCGGCGCGGCTTCACCTTGATTGAACTACTGGTCGTTATCGCCATTATTGCGATTTTGATTGCCTTGCTCTTACCTGCCGTACAGCAGGCCAGAGAATCCGCACGTCGCAGCACCTGTAAAAACAATCTGAAACAAATCGGACTGGCGTTACATAACTACCACGATTCGCACAGTATTTTTCCCTTTGGTCGCAGCTTTACGGATAACTCCACTTCAGCACCACAGAATTTCGGATCGCAGATGTGTTCTACAATGCTGCTGCCTTTCCTGGATCAGACCAATATCTATAACCAGTTTAATTTTCTGACCGCGTTCAACGCCGCCCCCAATGCGGCTGTTACACAACAGAAGATCGCTGTTTTCCTTTGCCCCAGTAACCCGCAGAACGAAGGCCTGAACTGGACGGGTGCCGGCGGCCCCGATGATTCCTGGGGCAGCCATTATCAGCCAGTCGCGCATAGCGGCAGAGATGGAAACCCCGCACGTGACGGACAGGATGCGGTTGGTTTTAATAAGGACGGCCTCTTTTTCAGAAACTCGAAAGTCAAATTCCGCGATATTTTGGATGGCTCCAGCAATACACTGGCGTTCGCCGAGACAGTCGGTGACGCTCCCGGTTCACATGAACTGTTTGCCTGGGGCTCCTATGGAGGCGGTGGCGTTGGCGTACGAAGTGGGATCAATGCCAACTTCCCTCTGTTAACCGGCTGGAGCTGGAACGGTGATGACTTTACAGGCCCCGGCAGTTATCACACGGGAGGCTGTCACTTCTTATTGGGTGATGGTGCCGTCCGGTTTATCTCTGAAAACATTGACCTGGGGACATTGCAAGACCTCACCCAATACTGTTCGGCACGGAATTTGCGCACTGTCGTGTGTTAGTATAGAATACTGCCATTACGACAGGAATCAACATGGCCAGAAAAAACAGCAAGCCCACGAAAAGCATCGAAGACTCCGATATC
>Ga0222668_1000323_pt1 | contig 33166 bp, 24 predicted proteins | sample AntAcemetagen728_FD_179823 | JGI IMG/M metagenome (GOLD analysis project Ga0222668, IMG submission 179823) | Saline water microbial communities from Ace Lake, Antarctica - #728 | ecosystem: Environmental > Aquatic > Non-marine Saline and Alkaline > Saline | place: Antarctica: Ace Lake...
CCGAGGGCGAATTGAAACGAGGAGTGCGGTATTGGATTCCATTGTTACGCGAGGTCGCATCCGTGAGAGTAAATGGTTGCAAATTGCGCGTCCGAAATGCGGCGCGGCGTGAGCAGGGGGTGCCGAATATCGAGAGCTGCGAGCCGGTCGAGGGGAAATGGTTTGGAGAAGCGTTCAGTCATGGAAAATCTAAATGCAAGGACGTCGTTGGTGAGGTCCTTCTTGGCAGCCTCAAAGACGTCTTTCCACTGGAAAACGCCCAGCCGACGGAATCGCTTGAATACCTCCTTAGGCTTGCCGATCACCACCTCTTCAAGCCGGGAGCATGCTTTGATGCTCATGGAGCCCGTTCCGTCATTGCCTTTGCTGACATACCACAAGATTCGCGCGGGCGCGGTGAGGTGCCGATTCTTGGCGGAGCAATAATAAACGCCCTCGATGCCGAGCAGGAGTTCTTCGCGGGTGCCGAAAAGAAATTGGGACGCCAGGTCGTCGTCAAAGAAATGCTGAGCCCATTCCGCACGGATGGAGACGATAAACGTCGGCAAGACCGAGCCGGTCACTTTCGCCGGCCAGAAGCGCGCTTCGAGCATGGCTGCGGCGTTCGGATCGTCTGAGGTTTCCGCTGCTTCAATAGCGAGTCGCGAGGCCTCAGCTAGAGTTTCATCCGGGATTATATTCGCGGCGGATCGCAAAGCATGAAATGTGCCCAGCAGTCGCATCGTTGTCTTCACCCACTTCCCGGCGATCGGGACGAAGCCAAACTCGATCAATGCCTCCACCTCACTTACCCCAGCTCCCATATCTGAAACTACTACCAAGCATGGCTTTTCTCGTGTCGCTGCCTCCAGCGTCGCCCGCAGGAAGTTCCGCACCATTGTGGGTGCAAGGCTGTGGTCCGTGCTTCTGAGCATTGTGACATCGATCAGATCTGGACGTGTGCGGGCACAGACTCCGAATAGAATCGGGCGCTGCTCGCGGTCGACGATTAGCTTCGCTTCAACTTCGCGTGGCTTGCTAAGGCAGTGTAGCACGGCCTTGCGAAACTCATTTGCCTTTTCCTGCGTATTGTCGCGAAACGCCTTGACCACCAATTCCACGTCCGCAGCTTTCAGCGCCCGGCTCTCCAGTCGTGAACCTGCGATCCGTGCCGGGCTATATTGGGTTTCGCGCTCGAGAACATCGAGACTGCTGATGAGTTCCGCAGGATGAAGGACTTGCAATCCGTAACGCTCGTAAAGCGGCTCGCACCGTTGAGCCAGAGCCTCATCGCGCGTGACAAAATACGAAGAGTCGCCAGCCACCGCGTAAGCGATCTGGCGCAGATCGGAGTCATCGCGGAGCACAGCATCCTCTGGAAACCAAGACTTCAGTTCATCACAAACGATCTGAAACCGGTTGTCGTCCGACTTGAGCACAGAATATCGCGTCACTGCGGCCTTGCTTTGCTCCCTCAGCTCCTTGTCGGGGGCACGGTCGATTTCGTTGAACAGCTCCTTGGTGACACAGAGTTCGATGCTGGCTTGCACCCAGTCCGCCAGCAATGCCATCGAGTCTTCGCGATCCCGCTTTTCTCTGCCTTGCAGGTCAAAGAAGACGTTCGCATCCACCACCACCTTCTGCCGTTGTTCATCCCCGCTTGTGGCGCGAGTGAAAAGATCGGGATGCTCGTGATCGAACCACCAGAACGTCAACTCGTGGCCGTCTTGGCCCCGTCCGGCTCTCCGGTGAACTGCCCTAAATCCAAATTTTGCCCACACATGTTTTGCGTCATAGTCTTGGCGGCAGTGCAGCCCGATGCCGGTGAGCGGCTTCGACACACGCTTGAGGTGTTCGACAAGTGCCCGGGCGACGCCGCAGCCGCGCGCAGCCGGTGCTGTGCAGAGGTGGGTGATCATCGCCCGTTGCTTCGCCACGCGATAGAGCAGGTAACCCATAGCTTCGCCCCGTTCGTCGAACGCCAATAGAATCTGTCGGGCGCGGGCGTGCTCCTCAAATGCACCACGCGGGAAGAAGCCCAGCCGGTGCGAATCTGCCCGGTGTAAAGCAACGACCGCTTCCAACTGGTCTGAAGGCCATTCGATACTCGCGGTCGTAACACTCACTTCCCCGCACCTCTGGATTCTTTGGAGGGTGCGTCGAGCAACGGGCTTCGCATACCATGAGCGATGAGCCAGGCATTCCATCCGTCAAGTTGTGGGCCACAGAGGTTGATTGCGAACTCGACGCCGAATATCGCGACGACGCAGTAGTATTCTCCGCCATCTGTCGCAAGAATCATCCACTCATGCAGAATCTCGTAATCCTCGATAGCGTGATCGTTGAACCGACGTTCACGGTCATATATCCCTCGAGTCGAAACTGGCCATGTGATTGCTGGCGCTCCCAAGCGGACGTAATTTCGAAGAGGATCGAATGTTGGATGGCTCACCAATTCGGCGTTCCATCCTTCGATGTCTTTACACTGCGCAGCGAGTGCTTCGAGAGCGATCTTCCCGATGAAGCGAGCGGTATGAACATTGGCCTCAGGAACGACAGTCGGTGTCGGAAGCCAGAATGAGCCACCTTTCGAATTTCTGATTGATCGTATCCATGCAGTTTCATCCTGTCCAGATGCGGCACCTACAATCCAGCCGCCTTCGCAGCGAAAGAGTTCCAAGATTGATCGGGATTGAGGGTGGAGTGCCTGCGTTGGCAAAACTCGTCCACGTTTATTCGGGACTCCCATGATGGAGCGAGTGCTTGTCGCGAAGGGGGAGTCGAGAAACGGCTTCTCCACCTTCCGTGCGAAATAGTTGTTGCAGCCATCGCACACCCATCCGCGTGGCAGGACATGCTCCGTATTTCCGAGTGATTCTGGCATAATGTGCTCAATCGAAACGGAATCCCGCGTATCTGACTTGCAGAAAATGCACAGCATCATGGTTTAGGCCCCTCCTAACTCCTCGAGCAACTTTGCAGTCTCCTCGAATTTGGCGGTGGCAAACTTGTCACCGTTGACGCTGCCGAAAAGATAGCCCTTCACCCCGTTGAGTCGCACTTTCACATTTTCAGGCAGCAAGTCTTGCTTTTCGGCGGCGTCGAGGATTTTTGAGGCGGTGGGGGCCGTGCCCAGTGGCAGAGTTACTCCGAGTTTAGCGCCATAGATTTGCCAGAACCATTCGTGCGCCTGCTTGAGCGGGATCTGGCATTGCCGAGTCGCGGACTTCAGGGCGAGGTCGCGGGCGGCGGCGAGTTCAGCGGTCATTCGTTCCAGTAGCGCGGGGGATTGGCCGGTTTTAAAATGTTCATTTTCCCACTTTTGCTCGTTCAGGAACGCGATGAATTTCCCGACCGTTTCGAGGGCAGTGCCGACCTCGCCGGAGAGAGTGTCTTCCTCGTCGACATCGAAGTGAGCGTTGCGATTGAGGACAAAGGCTCGCGCTTGCTCCAATCGAGCGAGCAGCACAAGAGCCTGCGCTCGGCGAGACGCATTCACGATTTCGCCGAGGCGAGGTGTGAGCGCGTTAAGGAAATGCTCGAGTTTCCTTTGCTTCGTTTGCTCGACGTGGAGCACGAGCATATTCGCCTTCGCGCAAATGTGGTGGCACGCGGCTTCCAGTGCGGTGCGCGCATAGACGGCGGCGGCCTTGTAGTCTTTGCGTGCGAGGTGGTGCGCAGCGATTTCGAGTGCGTCGCCACTTCCTTCCGCCCGGATGATCGGAGAGTTATCACCATCGAACCATTCTTCCCAGAGCGTCACTGTCTGCCAGTCTGCGGACCAACCGGGCGTTTTTACCCGTTCCTTCAAGCGCTCGAACCATGCCTTGCTGTAGGTGAAGATGAGAATCTGCCAGTCGGCAAACTGGTCGTGAAGGAGGTCGAGCACCTTCACCCGGTTCGCCATGTCGAGGCCGATGAGAATGTCGTCCAGCGCGAGCAGGCGCAGGCTGCTTGCGGGACTTTGTCTGAGCGCGGCGAAGAACAGACAGATGGCGAGCGCACTGAGACGGGCTTCGTTCAGAAAGCGGTCGTAGTCGGGAAGCTGCTGTTTGCGGAAAGCCGGGTGCGCGAGCACGCGCGGCGGTTTCATGTGCTTCTTTGGGTATCGGGAAAACTCTGCTCTTTCGTAACGAAATTCGACTTGAAAGTCGTCGCCGAACCGCAGAAGCATCTCGCTCGCGCGTTTTCCGAGATCGCGCAAAGCATGCTCCATTGCCTCGTTGAAAGCGACCAGCTCCTTTTTGAAATCTGGCTCATGGTTCTTCCGCGTCCAACGGTAGTTAATGTTTTGGTTCAGGCTTCGCCAAAAGGATTGAAACTCCCGGTTTCTCCCGTCGTACGGGAACGTGTAATACGGTAGTAACCGTCGGATGAGCAGCGGGAAGAGATCTATTTCCCGCCCATCATCGGATGCCACGTAGTGGATTTCAAGCAGAGCCTTATAATCGAGAAAGCCCTTGCCTTGGTTCACTAAGCGCATCCGCTCATGCGTGGTGTCATTAACCGTTTCCGACCACTCGTAGGCAGTCGCGCCAAACTCCAGCTTGACTAGTGGAGCGCCGGTGGTGAAGCGATGGCGATGGTCCACCACTGTAACGGGCCGCGATCTCTTCATTGCTGCGTCTACTACCCGCCAATCCGGCGCTTCGAAAAAAACGCGCAAGGTATGAAATAGTGAGGATTTGCCACCACCGTTTTCGCCATATACGAGCAGGTTTGCACCGCGTGGGAGCTCGAGGCGGAAGGTGCCGCGATATGCCCGGTAGTTTTGGATTTCGATGGCACTGAGGCGGTGCATCGGCGCGCGCTCGATACTAGGCGGCGGTTCCCTGCCAGGAGAGAGGTCTTTCTTGGAGATGATAGGCACTGTGATTATACTCGGTGCGACTGACTCGGCGGCTTCCACCATCGCCATCGCCTCGGCGACTGTCGCGGAGACGGGAGTTGCACCAGTCACGATGGTTTTGGGGACGTCCATCGCAGCCTGCTCCCGGTCGAGTGGCGCAGGCTTTGGTTCGGCGGAGTTGGCGTCTTCTTTGCTCATGCCTTGCCTTCAATGATACGGATTTCCTTGATGGTATCGAGGGCGAAGAGGCTTTGGCGCAGAGGGTGCGCAGGTTGGTAGAGTTCCTCGAATTTGGCGCGGAGGCGTGCGAGTTCTTTGCCTGCGGACATGGCAGCGAGTGGTTCAAGGCGTGCGGCTTCGACGAGAGTGAAAAAGTGCAGGCCAGAGGCGTGCAGCGAATCGGAAAAAAACAACTCATACACGAGCGCGTTCAGCAATTGCTCGAAGTATCCCGCCAACAGTGTCCCGCCCGCGCTGTCGGGTATTTCGCCACTCGCCACTCCGCTCTGGTTCAGCCAGAGCACGTATTCGACGAGGCGTTCGATGAGCGTCCGCTGCCGCTCGTCCGCGTGTGGAACGGGGAATTTTTTAACGTGCATCGCAAAGAGGCGAATGAAGCCGCCCTCGTCAGATCCGATGGTTTTCTGGACGTGAAACTGCATCGCCGCCGAGAGCAGCACACCAAGCAGCCATTTCTCGCGGGTTGGGATGAAATAGCAGGTGTTGGCGAGATAGGATCCCTCATCGTCCCATGCCATGCCGAAGTAGCGGGCGATGTCCTGATAGATGATTTTTGGCCCCTCGAAAAACTGGCTGTAGCGATATTGCGGTTGTTGCAACTCATACCACGCTTGCTCAGTGGCGCGAGCTTCGAGCGCGACCTTGAACGGTCGGAGGTGCTCTTCGATGAGCGGATAGCGCGTGATGTCCACGCCATGATACGTGTAAATGAGCCAGTTCGTGACGGGCCGTGTCGCCCACTTTGAAATGTCGCGCCCTCGCAGGAATGGTTTGATGATTTCGTCGTTGCGCAGGTCTTTGCGGAGTCGCTCGCGCGTCGTAGCGTCAATGACAAACGCGTCGTTCAAGCCTGTTTTCACGCCATAAAGCACGTCGCCTTCGACGTAGTTGCCGAGCGGCTTTGAAACGTGCTGGTCTTTGAGATGGTCGAGCAGGCGGAGAATTGTCGGCGTCTCCAATCGCCACGGGTCGTTTGTGAATGAGGACAGGCTGATATTTCCGGCGTGCTTGGCGACTTCTGGCAGTTCATCGAGCGACTGGTCTTCCCGCCATTTCACGATTCGAACTTCGGCCTCGGGAACTTTGATTTTCTCCATCACGATGATGGCTGGCTCTACCACTGCGTCGAAGACTTTTGTCTCTGCGAAATCAATCAGCGTGCGCACGGTCGCAACCTCAAGACAGTGCCGGCGAAGCTTCTCACCAAATTTCGAGTTAAGATAGGTGTTGCTCGAAATGAATGTGAGGCATCCGCCGTCGCGGAGAATGTGCAGTGCGAGACCATAGAAATAAACGTAGAGGTCAGCGCGCCCGGCAAACAGGTGAGGAAAGCGCCGCTTCAACGCGGGCTTTTCGTCCATGATGAGTTCCATTCGCACGAATGGAGGGTTGGCGAGCACAATATCGAAGCCTCCGTTTTGCTGTTTGATTTCGGAGAAATGCAGCCACCAGAGGAAAAAGGGCTTCTTGTGCTTGGCACTCGCCCGTTCCAGCTTCGCGAGAGCAGTTTCGCTCCCTTGCTCGCGGAGGGTAGCGCGCATGAAGTCCCATTCTAACCGCTCCAGCTCTTTTCGTATCTCGTCTTTCTTTTTTCGGTTCGATTCGTGGAAGAATTGTTCATGAAGTTGCTGGAGACGGGCAAGCCGACGCCAACTTTCTCCAGCATCAAGTTCGATTTGCTCATGAGTCTGACGAGGAACAAGCGCCGTGAGCCGCTTCTTCAAACGCTTAAGTTCGCGCTCGGAGGAAATATTTCCCACAGCTCCGATCTTCGCGTTAGTGCTGGCGCGGATAGCCTCCGCCTGCAATAAGCGTATTTTCTCCTTCAACTCGGCAACGCTCTGCTCATGGTCGGCATCGGGCCGACGGAGCACTTTGTCGTCGAAAAGTTGAACTCCCTCAAACTCTTCGAGCAGGGAATTTCCTTGCATGATTTTATAGTCGAGGTTGGGCAACGCTTGAATGTCGCTGATGTGGTCTTCGTCCACAACCATCGAGAGCCAGAGACGGAGCTTTGCGATCTCGACAGCACCCGGGTCGAGGTCCACGCCGTAAAGGGAGTGTTGGATGGCGTGGCGCTTCAACTCGTAAGCTGATCGTCCACTCTCGAAAGTGTCGGTCGTCTTTTCCAGAGATGGTGTAAGGGCCATTCTGGCGCGGACGATCTCGTGCATCATACCGACGGGGAATGCGCCGGAACCGATTGCGGGATCGCACACGGTCACGGTGGCGAGGAGTTCGTCGATGCGTGCCGCGTTTCGGGAAATGCCTTCGGGCAGACGCTTGTCGGCATGCTTCTTTGTTTCCTGCGCCTCGAAATCGGCAAACCGTTCGGCCAGGCGCAGGAAGATGCTCACGTCTTCATGAGGAATGTCGGACGCGCGAGTGGAAAGATAAAGCAGCAGCGCCTGCTGGCACATGTAGTGGACGATGACACGAGGTGTATAATAGGTGCCGCTGGCGTGACGGACGTTTTCCGGCAAAAGGTTCTCGAAGACTTTTCCGAGCATTTCGGGGTCCACCGCGACTTCCTTTTCCAGCGGCTCGGCTTCGTTGACGGTAAAGTTGTAGCGATCAAATACGTCCAGAATGCCGGTGCCGGTATCGCCTTCATCAGAGGTTTCGGTATTGGAGAAAAGTGAGTCGGGTAAAAGGATGTCCGTATCCGACCACCGGTAGCCGTAAAGCGGCTCAAAGAGGCCGCCATTCAGGAAGGGAATGCGGCAATCGAATCGAGAGTAGTAGTGGTCGTCTGCTTCGCGCGGATAAGCGAGCGCCTCGTAAAAGAGAGGTTCAAGGATGTCGTTGAAGAAGTTTTCTTCTCGTTTCCGCCCGCCGGGGGTGTGGGAGTAGTCGTTGCGATGAGTGAATAGATGGCGGAGGAAATCTCTACGGCCGTCACCCCAGTTCTTGCCACGCTCGACGCCGAACCAGCCCTTCTTTTGCAGGAAGTAGAGGAAGACGATCTGGCCGAGGAGCTTCTTGGTGAAATCATCGGGGGTGATGCCGCGCTCGTCGAACTCGTGCCCAATGGCGGGCGAGGTACGGAGAAATGCTCCGAGGGCGTCGCGACTTTTTTCGAAAAGCTCGCGGTAGTGCTCAAAAAATTCCTTGGTGACTTTCTCGACGCTGAACGCGGATTCGAGCGCGGCAACGAGCGGGTCCGCCGCGTCAGATTCGAGCAGGGCGAGGAACTGCTTCTGTGCGGTGTGGCAGTTTTCATTCGCGCCGACGAGGTAACTATAACGGCGGGCCGGTGTTAGCTGAGCGCGCTCAGTGACGATCCCTAGTTCTGTTGTTTCCAGCGTGAAGTCGAGCTTGATAAAGGAGAAGCGCCAGTCGTCCTTTTCTTCTGGCGAGACGAAGGCTGCAATGACGGCGGCCTTTCCCTGGCCGTGGCCGGTGGCGAGGTAGTCGGCGACGAAATTGCGCAGGGTAACTCGCCCGCGTGCGAGAGTGGTTTCTTTCCGCAGATGGATGACGAGGACATCCACCCGCTCGCCCCGCGGATCAGTGTAGGTGCCGAGACGCGCGAAGTGATTCACGTAGTCCTTGAAGGCGTCCTTTTTCAGCGTCCAGACCTGCTTCTTCGCTTCGTTGAGGTGATTGACGAGATTGCGGACGAAAAGCTTAAAGCGGGCTTCGTCGAAACGTTCGGTGAAGGTTTCGCGAACGAGGGTAATGGCTTGGCTTCGTTCCATGCTACGAGGAGGCTAGGTAGGCGGAGAGGATGACCTCGCGTGGGTGGAAACAGTGTCGTGCTTGCTCGGCACGGGTGGCTTGGAAAAATTGTTCGGGAATGTCGCGACGCATGATGCCGAGGAGTTTCAGTGGATGACCTTCCTTTTTGAAAGCTTCTGTGAGCTTTTTCAGCGTAGGGCGTGGAAGCGCACCGTCTTCCAAGAGGCGAACGACGTGGCGGACGAATTCCTCGTCTTCGTCCGTGTAACCGGCGAAGGCGCGGACTTCTTTGGTCCTGAGTCGTTGCAGAATCTTGGCGGCGGAGTCGCGTCCACTGGCTGTGGGCTGGGCATCGCCATCCTCGGTGGTGGCGCCGTCACAGGCAGCTTTGTTGATGTCGAGTAGAGAGTAGAAATCCGCTTCGATGTCCACACGCGGCGTTTCCGGCTGGCAGGCAAGCAGACGTGTCATGGTAAAGAAATCAAGTTCGCGGACGGTACCCGAAGGCTCGGCGGCGAAGAATTTTTCGAGGCGGCCGCGTCGGAAATAAGTGAGCAAAGATGGGGCAGGTTCGCCACTTTTTGCTGCACGAGCAGAGCGCGCCTTCTTCGGCAAGCGCTTGATGCGCTCGAAGAGCTGAGGGTGCTCGTCGCGGATTTTTCGGATGAGGTTGAGGTATTCGAGTTCGCTCTCTTGCTGCTCGTCTTCGCCGGTGAGCGTGCTTTTCGCAAAGAGCGCCTGAAACAAATCATGACTCTTGATTTCCTCGCCCTCGGTGAGGAGCTGCGCATCGGCACCCAGCATCTCAATGAACGCGTGAATTTTCGCTTCGGCGGCTTCGCGAAGCTTGATGAGGTCGTTCGATTGCTGTGTGGGGAAGAAGTGGAAGGTATGGATACGGTCGTGTGCAGTGTCCACACGGTTCACGCGGCCAACCCGCTGGATGAGGCGTGTGGGGTTCCAAGGGATGTCGTAATTGAGAACGACGTTCGCACGATGAAGCGAAACGCCTTCGGCGAGGACTTCCGTGGTGATGAGGATGCGGAAGTCATTGGCAGGCCGCGCGACGCGGGCGTCGAAATTGCGAATGACTTTCTCGCGCACTGAGGTGTCAGAATCGCCGGTGAAGACGATGACTTTCTCCGCCAACTCGCGGTGGAAACGGTCGGCTAAATAGAGTGCGGTTTCCTTCGACTCGGTAAAGAGAATGAGGGGTTGCTCGCGAAGGATGTCGCGCTCACGCAAGGCGGTGACGAGTTGCTCCCACTTCGGATCACGCTCGAGGCCGACCCAAGCGTCGCGAATTTCGCAGAGGATAGAGAGGTCGCTCGCGAGGTCGGCTTTGAAGGTATCTTTGAAATCGCTGGCGGGGAGTTCTTCGGCGAGATCGGCGTCGAGCAGTTCGCCGATGCGTTCCATGTCGTCCTGCTCGAGCAGTTCGAAGATCTTTCCGATGTGCTTCTTGCTGATGAAGACAGAGCCTTTCTCCAGCGTAGAGAGAAACTGTTCGTAGGTGCGGATAAAGCGAGCGAGCGTGAGACGGAAAGCGTGAAATGAACTTTCGAGACGCTTCACGAGGAGAATTTTCATGAATCGTGCGAGGTTATCCTGCGCGGCGACTTCGTTGTCGGCACGCTCACCTTTGTAGTAGATAAGCGGGCGGTAGCGGGCGAAGGTAAAATCGCGTGCGATCCGCGTGATGGCGAGGGTGAAGGCGCGGTCTTCGTGCTCGTTGAGCTGGTAGAAAAGTGGTTCGGGTGCGGCGACGTCAGGAAAGCGGAGATTCTGTGCGGCGAGATCTGCGGCGTAATAGCGTGCAATCTCGGTTCGGGTGCGGCGGACCATCAGATATTTAAGAACGCGCTCTCGGATTTCACGTGCGTTTTCGCGTACAGCAGTAAAGTAGTCCTCCCGGTCCTTCTGCCGGTCGAGGCCTTTGAGGCGCTTCACGAGCGAAGCGAAAAAACTTTCGAGGTCGCGTAATCCGGGGAGCGTGGACGCTTTGCCGTTTTGAAAGAGCTTCACCTGGCTCAGGATGTCGTGTGGATGGTTGTTCAGCGGGGTGGCAGAGACGAGGATGACGCGTTTGCCGCGGCAGATTTGCGCAAGACGTTCATAAGTCTGATTTGTCTCGGTACGGAAACGATGAGATTCGTCAATGAAGACGTTGTCATATCGCTCGACGCCTTGGCGGATGAGCTCTTCGAGTTTTCCGCCGGATTGGAAGCGCGCTTGGGGCACGCGAAAATCGCGGAAGACGTTCGGCCACGAGCCGGGGTTATTTTCATCCAACAGGGCTGGAGGGGCGATGACGAGTGTGCGCCCAGGAAGCTTCTGGGCGAGTAACGCAGCCATATAGGTTTTGCCGAGACCGACGACATCGGAAAGGAAAACGCCGCCGTATTCGTCGAGAATTCGGTGTGCAGAGGTTACCGCATCGGCTTGATATTTGAGCTTCTTGAATTGCACTGGGAGGTAGACGGAATCCGTCTCTTCGCCGCGACTTAGTTCGGATTTGAAATACTCGTAGAGAAACTTGAGGTAGAGTTCATAGGGCGTGAACTGCGCGAACGGCGATCGCAATTCGACAGTCTGCACATAAGCTTCAGAAACCTCCACCGCTTGCGTCCACAGTTCATTGAACTTCGCCAAGGCGAAGTCGTAGTCGGCACGATTTTTCAACTCGACGTTGAACTCCAAATTATCAACTAGGCCGGAGTGTGAAAAGTTGCTCGATCCGGTGATAACACGTCCCTTGTCAATGTGTCCTTCTACGAAGGACATGACGTAAAGTTTCGCATGGAGCTTCGCTGAGGGATAGACGCGGACTTGCAGCTTGCCGGATTTCACCCATTCGATGAACTGTCGCACGCCGCCCTCGACTTCGGGGCTATCAGGAGCGTTCTCTAGTTCTGATAGGATTTCTCCCGGCACGGCCTCTTTGGCCTCGGCGTGAGAGCGGAGGTCAAGGTGAATCTGTTCCTTTGCCTGAGAAAGTAAATCGTAGGTGGGCCGGTCGGTGCTCAGGCCGATGAGAATACGGATTTTTTCTGTCGGCTGCAGTGCGTCCGCCAGTCGACGAAATCCACTCAGATAAAAATAGCCGACGAGGCAGTCGAATGAGTGGGTGTTTTTACCAAGCAGCACGCGGAAACGCTCCGCAAGGCTGCGGGCGTTTTCGTTCGTGATAAATGTGAGATCAGATGAAATCACAATGCTCTACGTTGAAATGATGCGAGGATTGAGAGCAACGTGGCCACCGACGCCCGCCCAAGCAGATTTCCAATATCGTCCGACGAACGCCTCTTGGTGAGCAGAAAGGTAAAATACATGAAATGGTAGGCGGTCATCCGAGTAGCCACACAAAGCTGGCATCTTGTCAAAATCCAAGTGTTTTGACGAGAAGATCTCGGCAAAAATCCTACATCCCATAAATTCGACTCGCTTATTTGTGATTGCAACGCTTGAAGAATGGCATTTTTAGAGTTTTTTCGTGCGTTCCGGAGAAAATGCGGAGGGGTCGAAGTCCCCCCAGATCAGCCGCTGGACCCGGCCCCCAGCGTCTATTCAGGGGTTGGTCGCTAGGGTGGCGACGGAAGCGTGGAGGTTTTTCTCTGGCAGGTTGGGACCAATGAAGAGAATGAGCGGAGTTTGGATGCGCGCGGATGGGCCAAGAGGGAAAAACTGCGGGGTGTCAGCGTGGTCCACTTTTTGAAAAACAAATATTTCTTCAGGAGAATCTACGAAGCGGACGAGGCCTTTGGCGCGGAGGACTTCCTCAGGCAGGTCGCGCAAGAATTCCTCAAAGCGGTGCCGGGAAATTTGCGCGGGAAGGAGAAGTTCCACCGAAGCGAAGTGGTGATCGGCGTGGGTGGCGTGATGATGGTGGTGATGCGGGGAATGGTTCGGATCGGGCGGCGAAAACTCGCGGGCGGGCTCACTCGCCAAATCGTGGGTGAGGGCGGCAAGCTCTTTCGCAAAGGAGGGAGCGGAAACCCGGCGGCCGCTGATCTGGAGTTTGCCGAGCGAGCGTTCGACATCTTCCAAGCGCGCGGGGGGAACAACATCTGCCCGGGACAGAAAAATATGGGAGCCGGTGCGCGCTTGTTCCCGTTCAAGGCGATTGTGCCAGAAGCGTTTTTGCCACCTTTGGGTATCGATGATGGAAAGCTGGACCGGGAGAGAAAATTCGCGCAGGTCGGGGTCGAGGGCGAGCAGCTCAATGAGGTTCTCACTGTCAGTGGTTCCGTTGGTCTCGATCAGCACGATGCGGCCGGGAGCGGGGGAAAACTTGGTCAGGGCGGTGAGCAATTCATCCCGGGAGCCACAGCAAACACAATCGCCGCTGATGGCGGAGATCGTCTCCGTGAGTCCGCGGAGTTGCTCGGCGTCCACCCCGGCATTTTGGTAATCGTTGATGAGCACATGGGGTTCCACCCCGTGTTGTTGCAGGGCGGGGAGGAGCGCTTTGAGGAATGTCGTTTTGCCTGAGCCGAGAAAGCCAACCAGAAGTACGAGAGGAGTCATGGGAAAGTGAAAGTGGAGCGGTTGCTGCTATTCGGTGGCCCAGTTTTTACTCCTTTTAACCGCCTTGTGCCAGAGCTTGAGTTTGGTCCGGCGTTCTTTGACCGCGAGGGCGGGCCGGAAAAGCCGATCCACGGCACGAATGTCAGTGAGTTCTTCCTGATTTTTCCAGAGGCCAATGCCGAGGCCAGCCATCATGGCGGCTCCAAGGGCGGTCGTTTCGAGGTTGCCGGGTCGTTCGACCTTGGTGCCGAGGAGGTCCGCCTGCATTTGCATGAGGAGATCACTGGCGCTGGCCCCGCCATCGACGCGCAAGGTGGTGACGCGGTGGCCGGAGTCTTTTTCCATCGCGGTGAGGAGATCGGTGACTTGGAAGGCGATGGATTCGAGGGTGGCATAGGCAATGTGAGCCGTGGTGGTGCCCCGGGAAATTCCGAAGATGGCCCCGCGGGCGGTGGGATCCCAATGGGGGGCTCCCAGCCCGGTGAAGGCGGGGACAACAACCAGTCCGTCGGCATCGATCACTTGGGCAGCTAGAGGGTTGATGTCGGCTGCCGTCTCGATGATTTTCAGGTTGTCGCGGAGCCACTGAACAGCTGATCCTCCGGTGAAGACGCTCCCTTCCAAGGCGTATTGGAGCGGTTGGTCGCCGATCTTCCAGGCGACGGTCGAGAGGAGGCGATTGCTGCTGGCCATGGGGTCCGAGCCGGTGAAGGAGAGCATGAAGCAGCCGGTGCCGTAGGTGCATTTGATCAGGCCGGGCGTGGTGCAGAGTTGACCAAAGAGGGCGGCTTGCTGGTCGCCGATGGCACTGCAGATGGGGTAGGATTTTCCCAGGAGTTCTGGATCGGTATCACCAAAGTGCCCGCTGGTGGGGAGGATCCGGGGAAGCACCGCCGCAGGAATGGCGAAGAGGGCGAGGAGATCGGGGTCCCATTCGCCACTGCGCAAATTCATCAGCATGGTGCGGCTGGCATTGGTGACGTCGGTGACGTGGGCCTTGCCTCCGGTGAGTTTGTAGATCAACCAGGAATCGATCGTGCCGGCCGCCAATTCGCCGGCTTCGGCCCGGAAGCGGGCCTTGGGCACCTGGCGGAGAAGCCAATGCAGTTTGCTGGCAGAAAAATACGGGTCGAGAAGGAGGCCTGCTTTTTGTTGAATGAAGGGCTCTTTACCGCTTTCCCGCAGGTTGGACATATATTCGCCAGTGCGGCGATCTTGCCAGACGATGGCGGGAGCGACCGGGTCGCCGGTTTTTCGGTCCCAGAGAACGAGGGTTTCGCGTTGGTTGGTGATGCCGATGGCGGCGATGTCGAGCGGGCCGGAGGCTTTTGCTTTTTCGATCGCTTCCCGGGAGGTCTCCAAAACGCTTTCCCAAATCTCGGTGGCGTCGTGTTCGACCCAGCCAGGCTTGGGGAAACTCTGCGAAAACTCTTTTTGCGAGGTGAAGAGCGGGTGGCAATATTCGTCGTAGATGATGGCTCGGGAACTGGTGGTTCCTTGATCGATGGCGAGGAGGTGTTTCATGAAAGCGGGAAGGTCTCGAGGTCCGTGGGGAGGGTTAGTATTTGCCCAGGGCCAAATAAAGGAGGGCCGCGAGGGCGGCTCCAGTGATGGGGCCGAAGACAGGGATCCAGGAATAACCCCAGTCCGATGAGGCTTTGCCGGGGATCGGGAGGAGCGCGTGAGCGATGCGGGGACCGAGATCCCGGGCCGGATTGATGGCGTATCCGGTGGGCCCACCGAGCGAGAGCCCGATGGCCCAGACCAGAAGCGCGACCGGAATGGCGCTGAGCGCCCCCAGGTCCACCGGGAGAACGCTGCCAGTGAGCGTTTTTTCGAAGGCTCCCTTCATCGTGAGGATGCCAAAGAGGAGGACAAAGGTGCCGATGGCTTCGCAAAGAAAATTCGCGGGGGCGGAACGGATTGCTGGCGAGGTGCAAAAGACGGCACGCTTGAGTTCGCCATCGGGGGTGATTTTCCAATGGGGAAGGTAGGCGAGCCAGACGATGATGCTGCCGGCGATGGCACCGAGCATTTGGGCGAGGATGTAACCGGGGACACTTGACCAGGGAAACGCCCCCACGGTGGCCAGACCCACCGAAACGGCCGGGTTAATATGGGCTCCGCTGATCCGGGCGACTGCGGCCACGGCGACAAAGACACCCAAGGCCCAACCTGTTGTGATGACGATCCAGCCTCCCCCTTCGCCCTTGGATTGTTTCAGGAGCACATTGGCGACGACACCGTCGCCCAATATTACCAGCAACATCGTGCCGAGAAATTCTCCAGTCAGCGGGGACACGAAAGAGAAGATAGTTTATTTCTGCCGGCTGTCGATTCCGAAAATTCCTGAGATTGGTGAGAGACACCGTGTACCGCCAGGCGTTTGAGTTGCGCTTGAGAAGGGACTCCTGAAGCCTGAAGATTTGATGGAAATAGAATGAGGGTTTCAAATGTCTGGCCAATGGGCGAACGGTCGTGGATAGATTTCGGAATGAAGAAAAAAGCACTCATGGTTTACGGAGGATGGGATGGGCACGAACCCAAACAATGCGTCGATCGATTTGCTCCCTTTCTCCGGGAGAACGGTTTTGATGTGACGATTTCAGAGACCTTGGATTCCTATTTGGACAAAGAGTTGATGAATCAATTGTCACTGGTGGTTCCGGTCTGGACGATGGGCGAAATCACTGACGCGCAATTTGAGGGCCTTCGGGATGCGGTGGCGGCGGGAACCGGACTGGCCGGTTGGCATGGCGGGATGTGCGATTCCTTTCGCGCCAACACGAACTACCAATTTCTCACTGGGGGTCAGTGGGTGGCGCATCCGGGAAATATTTTCCGTTATCGGGTGAATATTTCATCCCTCGAGGATCCCATCACCGAGGGCTTGGGGGATTTCGAAATCGAGAGCGAACAATACTATATGCACGTGGACCCATCGAATCGGGTTCTAGCCACAACCACATTTGACGGCTCCAATCACGCCTGGATCAATGGCGCCGTCATGCCGGTGGTGTGGACCCGAAGTTGGGACCAAGGTCGGATCTTTTTCTCCTCCCTTGGACATGTCGCTGCGGATTTTGATGTCCCCGAGGCCCGCATTCTCGTCGAACGAGGATTGCTTTGGGCCAGTCGGTGAACCCGGTCGCCAGGCTGCCAGAGAGGGGCCCTAATTAAACGAGAATGGACTGTAGATAGATTCCTCGTAGCTGGAATCGTAGAACGTGGAGATCGGGGAGGGATTGGCGCTAAAGGGCTGTTGATCCTGATAGGACGGCGTGTCCATATAAGCGCGTCGTCCTTCTCCCGAGGTGGCTCCGGAGTCGCCAGTCGAAGAACAGGCGGTCAACTGCGAAGCCAGCGCGACAAGTGCCACAAGCGCGAGGAAACTGAAAAGACGCGGAATCATGAGTTTAGTCGTAGTCATTGACCGACGGAGAGGCAATCTCTTTCCCGGTCGAATTGCGGCCAAGGAGACTCACGCGGAGGCGCGGAGACGCGGAGACGCGGAGAAATTTTCAGGTTGTTTTCCCTCTCCGCGTCTCCGCGTGAGACCGCTCCTTAATTCTTTTTTCCGGAATTGCTATCGAGAACGTACTCAAGGGACCAGCGGGGCCGACTTTGCCTTGCTCTGGAGCCTGGGGGGCGTCACGTTGAGGCGATGAAATATACGTTTCTGGGTGGAGGAAAAATGGCGCAGGCTCTGGCGCAGGGGATGTTGCGGGCCAAGGTCTGTGGCGCCGAGGATATTGGGGTGGCGGATCGGGTGCCAGCCGGGGCGCAAAGTTTTGCCTCAGCCACGGCGGGGCGAGTGATGGAATCCAATGCGGCCGCAGCGGAAGCGGCGGAAGTGGTCCTGCTTTGCGTCAAGCCCGGGGATGCCGCCTTGGCACTGGAAGAAGCCGGAGCGGCGCTGAAGGACAAGCTCCTCATTTCGATCGTCTCTGGCCTGACCTCGGCGAGCTTGCGCGGTTTGGCGTATGGCGCCCGGGTCATTCGCGTCATGCCGAACACGGCGGCGCTGGTGGGGATGAGTGCCACGGCAATGGCTGTGAACTCCGAAACGGCGGAAGCCGACGTCCAAGTCGCAAAAACTATTTTTGGAGCCGTGGGCGAAGTTTATTCCGTCGATGAAAGCCTCTTGGATGCCGTCACCGGATTGAGCGGGAGCGGGCCAGCCTATGTGTACCTGATGATCGAGGCGTTGTCGGATGGCGGCGTGGCTGCGGGATTGCCCAGGGCATTGGCTCAGGATCTGGCCGTGCAAACCGTGCGAGGGGCGGCTGCAACCGTGGCCGTGACAGGCGAGCACCCGGCGATTTTGCGGGAAATGGTCACGAGTCCCGGAGGGACCACCATTGCGGCGCTGAGCGTCTTGGAGAAAGCTGCGGTGCGGTCGGCCTTTATCGATGCGGTGAAAGCAGCCGCGGCGCGTTCGCGGGAACTTTCGGGAGACTAAATGCGGCTCTTGTTTTTTAGCATAATGCTAGCGGTGGGCTCGTCGGTCCTCGCGCAGACGGAACCGGCCGCGAAAGCCGAGCGACCCTTTATTCCACAGGTGGCCCGTGAGGCCGCCACGGAAGGCAATGCCGCGTTTCTTCGCAAGGATTATCCTGCGGCCCGGCTCGCCTATGAGAAACTTCTCGGTTTGGCGCCCGACAACATGGCCGGTTTGATCAACCTGGGGATGGTTGAATTTGCCGCTGGAAACTTTGCCGCTGCCGACAAGGTGCTCAAGCGGGCCCTCTCGATCGAGTTGAGCAATGCTTCGGCCTGGCAGACTCTTGGGATCATGGAAATGGAGCAAGGGCACCTCGATGCGGCGCTGGCCGATCTCGCCCAAGCGGCTCTTTACGATCCCCCCAATGCCCGGACCCGAAATTATTTGGGCGTGGTGATGGGACGAAAAAAATGGATCGACGGCGCTCAGGACGAACTCCGTAAAGCGGTCGAGATTGATCCGAATTTTGCCGACGCCCACTTCAATTTGGCCATGTCGTACCTGGAAAATGATCTCCCGGCCATCGAGTTGGCGCGACGGCATTATTACCGTGCGGTGGAACTGGGCGCAGCCGCGGACCCCGAGGTCGAAAAAATCCTCAAAGCAGCCCCCGCCCCCGAGGGTGGGCGGGCTGTGCGCGATTGAAAGTGGCGAGTGGCCAGCGGAATCACTGAAGGAGTCGCCAAGCGAGACGCCTTAGACCAGAGACCTTTTTAGCTAAAGGTCAGGTTTTTCACCCCGGCCGCCGCAGCCGAATTAAGCACGTCGATGATTCGGTCCTGTTTGGTCTGGGGATCTGGACGAATGACGATGGGATCTTTGTCTCCAAATTTATCGATGTTGCTCTTGAGCTTTTCGCGCAGGGCCGGGAGTTCCTTGTTGTTCGGAGTATCGAAGGTCTGGCCGCTTGAAGAGACGGCTCCTTCCGCCGAAATGTCGATAATGAAGGGCGTGGTGGGAACGCCGCTGGAACTGGATTGTCCGCTGGGAAGGTTGATCGAGAGTTCCTTGGGGATGACTTGGGATCCGGCCGAAGCCATAAAAAAGAGCAGGAGGACGAAGACCACGTCCACCATGGGTGCAATTTGGAATCCTACGTCGCCGTCTTCGTTTGTGCCGCCGCCTGCCATGAGATAATTTTAAAAGTTGAGGGTTGGGGGTTGGGGAAATTTAGGAACTTTTCTTGGCCGGATCTTCCTTGTCCACCACGGAGAAGGTGACCGCGCCAACACCGGATTTACCGACACTTTCCAAAAGCGTACGCATGAATTCGTAACGGACCTCCCGGTCTGCCCGAACAAGAACGCGCATCTGGGGGTTGACGGTGACTTTCTTTTGCAGGAGCGCGACGAGAGCCTCGGGCGCAAGTTTCTGCTGATCCACTTCGATGGTGGTGGCATTATTGATCGTGCTGTAAAGGACATTGATGATGGTCTGTCCGGGATTTTTAATCGCATCTTTGGCTTCCTTGGCCACGGGAAGATCCACGTCCTGGTTCGACTGCAACACCTCGGTCGAACTGATGGACATAAAGAACACCAGGAGCACGAGGAGAATATCGATCATGGGCGCGATCTGGAATTCGGGTTCCGCCTCAGCTTCGGCCTTGCGGACATGCTTTTTCTTTCCTGGAGTGCGGATCGCGTCAGACATCGGGGTTTCGATTTTTGATTTTTGATTTTCGATTAGGCAACAATTCCGCGGGCCGAGGGCTCGGGACGCTCCGGGGAGAGACCGGGCTTTCCCAATCGAGACTCGAAAATCGAAAATTCATCAGGCCCATTCGAGAGCGGCTCCACAATGGGAGCAAGGATTTTGCCCAGGCTCGATGGCTCCATTACAAATCGGACAATTAGTGGTCAGGGCGGTGGACACCTTCCGAGATTGACCGGCACCGGCAGTTGGCACACCCGCGCCGGCTTCGAAGTTTTCACCGACTTTGACTCCGCCGAGTTCCTCGAAAGGAATGTTCTCAACCAAGCGGTTGAGTTTATCGTCGGCACTGGACATCACGATGGCGGCGCGGTTGCGGAAGTAGTAGTAGAAAATAAAGGCGGGAATAGCGATGAAGAGACCACTGGCCGTCGCCATGAGAACTTCACCGATGCTGAGGGCGAGCGCGCGGGGGTCGGAAACACCGGACGAACCGAGGACGGCGAACGCCCCCATCATTCCGATGACCGTTCCCAGCAGTCCGATCATGGGAGCGACCACCCCGATGACGGAGAGGTAACTATTCTTGGTTTTAATGATTTGACCTTCACGGAGGCCGTGTTCGATCAGCGCCGTTTCTACCGCATCTTTACCGCGGCCGATACGTTCCAAGGCACCCTTGAGGACGAGAGCGACGTAGGCTTTGTTGGCCCGGCAAACTTCCCAAGTTTCTTGGTAATTTCCGGCTTCAATGGTGGAACGGAGCGACTCGAGCAAAGCGCTTGGTGCGAGTTGCTCATCCCGCAGATTGAGGAAAAGCTGAATGATGAAGGTGACCATGGTTATGGATGTCCCCAGGATAGCAATCCAGATCATAACGATGAGTGGTCCACCGTGGAGGATGGTATCGAGAATGCTGTGGGTCTCCTCGGCGACCACGGCTTCCTCCTGAGCCCAGAGCACCGAAGAGGCGGCAAAAACAATAAGACAAGTGAGGAGGGTGCGGAGGAGGTGGGGTTTCTTCATGGCTGGAGTTGGGATAAAACGAATTGGAAGTAGGGGTATTGGCCGAAAAAGCTCGGAATGGGAATCAAGAAAATCAGGGGACGATAACGTTTTTTTCAATCAGGATGTCCGCTCGCTCTTGGGCTTTCGCCGCAACTACCTCATCCTCATGGAATAGTGTGACGGTCGTGAGGTAATCCTGCAAGGCTTCGGGTAGGGTTCCTTCAGACTCCCGAATGACGCCCATCAGATAAAAAGCCTGGCCATACATGGCGCTCTTGCCGGCAGGGGCGACTTTGACGCTGGCGGCTTCCTCAAGGATCGGAACCAATTTCCCCCGGGCGGAGGCATAGTCGCTTTTGGCCACGGCAAGGCGAGCGAGTCCAATGTTGGAAAGCGAATCGGAGTTGGGGTAGGCGGTTTGAACGGCCTTGAAGGCGGCTTCGGCATCAGGAATCTTGTCGAGTGCGAGATAAACATCACCAAGCAGGGCGGCGGCGCGTTCGGCCCATGGGGTCGGGAGACCGAGAAATTTGTCCACCAGAGGCTTGAGAATCGCCAGAGTTTTGGCGGCATCTCCGGTTTTCCATTGCTCAAGCGCGTCAGCGTAGGCCTTGGGCGGATCCATCGTCACCGAGACGACCTGGGCCATGGGGACGCTGGTTTCGACCGGGCCAACTTTAAGTTTGAGTTGTTCTTTGGCGATGCCAAGAATGACCCCGGGACGACGTTGACCATCCTTGAGGACGACGATGTCTTCGGCGTGGAGTCGGGCGAGGTTTCCGGAGAGGGCCAAGACGGCAATCAATAGAAGATAGGGGGACGCGCTTGCTTTCATCTCCCAACTGCTTTAATCACATCGGCCCGGTAAATCAACAGTTTCGCAAATCCTTTTTTTCCCATGATCTCAACCTTCCGTAAAAATCAGCGCGTTTTGATGCTGGTCGTTGCCATTCTCACCATCATCGCCTTTGCTTGGTTGTACGACCCCAGTGCCGGTTCGCGAAACATGGGGCCCAATTCGGTCGCAGACATCTATGGCCAGTCGCTGACCCAGGCGGATATCGACCGGCAGGTGAAAACCTATTCGCTGGCGCTGGCGCTCCAGCAATTTGAGCTCATCGGAGAATTGGGCGGAATGAATGGCGACGAAAATCAGGCCGTCAGTGAATTTGTTTTCAATCTTCTGGTCTTGCAGCATGAGGCGAAGGTGCTGGGAGTCGTGCCGACCGACAGTCAGGTCGCGGATCGCGTCAAGACGCTTCCGGCCTTTCAAACGAGCGGACAATTTGATCCGAGAAAATACGGATCTTTCATTCAGGACCAGCTCGGCCCCAAAGGATTCAGCGAACTGCAGTTGGAAAGCGTCATCCGCGATGCCCTCAGTTTGGGGCGAATTAAAAGTATCGTCACCGCGGCGGTGGCGGTGAGTCCGGCCGAATTGGTGGAAGCGAGTCGCGTCTTCCAAAAAGTGAATGCCGAGGTGCTGCGTTTTCCGGTCAATTCTTTAGGGACGGACGAGGTGGTCAGCGATGAGGAAGTTCAAGGATTCTTCAAGCGCAACGAACAAAACCTCTTTGCTCCGGAAAGCCGGAGTTTCGAATTTGTGGAATTTGCTCCCTTGGCCGGATCGGAAAATGCCGAGGGTCGGGCCCGCATTGAGGCCCAGCAAAAACAAGCCGACGCCGCCACCGACTTTGTCGATGCGGTGGCCGGATCAGATTTTGCCGGGGCAGCTTCCGCTGCAGGATTGACGGTTTCCACCTCGCCGGAGTTTGGCCGCGATGGCGGGACCCAGCCGGGGGAGCCTCCTTTGGAGGAAGCCTTGAAACCCTTGGTCGCTTCGGCGTTTCTCCTCACCGGAGAGATCCCGGTCAGCGATGTCCTCCAATCGGGTGATCGGTTTTATGTCATCAAGCTGGCCAAAGTGGATCCCCGACGGGCTTTGACCGTGGAGGAGGTGCGACCGCTGGCCACGAAGCAGATCCAGGCTTTCAAGGCGGCGCAAACGAATCGCACCGAAGCTGAGGCCACCTTGGCTGCCATCCGGAAAGCGATAGCCGGGGGACAGACTTTTGCGGCGGCGGTGGCGGCGGCTGGCCGTGAAGTGGAGACATTCACCGATCTGGATTTGGCCGCGGAGGAATTGACTCCGGAACAACAGCAAGTGGCCCGGGCCACCATGTTGCTCAATCCGGGTGGTCTCTCCGGGATTCTTCCGACCAATGATGGTGGCTTTGCGGTTTATCTCGAATTCCGCGACGCTCTGACCAAGGACGACAAAGATCAGCGGGAATCGGAGTTGAAATCTGGAATTCTCGAAGGCAAGCGGCATTTGTTGTTCATGTCCTGGCTGGCCGCGGCGCGGGAGAAGGCCAATATTTCCGTCGATTCGCCAGATCGCTGACATGTCCGAATCCACGCAAGCGGCGGAGATCTTTGACGACGCCACTGGGGACATCGCCTTGGGAGACCTTGATGCGGCCATCGTCAAATACCAAAAGTGTGTGGAGCTCGATTCCGGATATTTCGACGCTTGGCATGCCTTGGGGATGGCCTTGATGAAAGCGGGGCGGTTCGGCGAAGCGATCGAAGCCGGACTCAAGGCGGCAGAAATCAATCCCAATGATCTTTTGGTCTGGTCGAGTCTCTCGATATTTTACGTCAAAAATGGCCAGGTTCCCGAAGCCGAAGCCGCCGGCGGCAAGGCTAGGATCCTCTCCTGGGGGGGGAAACTGAAGAAGAAAGACCCGGAGACAGGGGGACGCGGAGACACGGAGAGGAAAGACAACGGAGATGGGTGAGACGATTCGACATTTTCGTGATCTGCGCGTGTATCAGCAGGGAATGGATGCAACGATGGAGATCTTTCCAAACAAGAGTTTCTCGATCTGGATGCCACCTGCGAAGGCGTCCTTGGGATGCTCGTAAAAATGGCTGCTGAACCTTCTAAATGGACAATCGAACCCAAATAATTCCCGCGTCGCCGCGTCCCCCTGTCTTCGTGTCTTCGCCGTTTTTCATCACGACAGCCATTGATTACACCAATGGGACCCCGCATATCGGACACGCTTATGAGAAGGTTCTCGCGGACGTCATTGCCCGCTATCGCCGGCTGAAAGGCGAGGAGGTCTTTTTTCTCACCGGGGTCGATCAGCATGGACAAAAAGTCCAGCAGTCGGCCGAAAAACTTGGTCTTTCGCCCAAACAATTTGTTGACGAGATTACAGTCAAATTTTCCGCCCTGTGGAAAAAACTTGGGATTCAATACGAAGCCTGGGCCGCCACCACCGACCCGAAGCACAAGGAATGTGTGCAGAAAATTCTCACCCGCCTCAACGAGGAAGGGCAGATTTACAAGGACCAGCGGGGCGGGCATTACAGCGTCAGGCAGGAACAATTTCTCACGGATAAGGAACGGAACGAAGCGGGCGAATTTGGACCAGAGTGGGGTGAGGTCGAGTTCCGCGAGGAGGAGAATTATTATTTCAAACTGGCCGGACACAAACAATGGCTGCTCGACCTGATTGATCGACGCAGTGCGGCGGGAACCCCGTTGGTGGTTCCCGATTTCCGCGTGGCTGAATTGCGCAATGCCGTCGAGAAGTTGGAGGGAGACCTTTGCATTTCCCGCCCGAAAGCGCGCCTCGCCTGGGGGATCGAGTTTCCCTTCGATCCGAATTTTGTCACCTATGTCTGGTTTGACGCGCTGGTGAACTACATCAGTTTTGCCCCCGGTTATGACCCCGCGGCGGGAGCGGATTTGAGCGAATTTAAAAAATGGTGGCCTCCGGTGCACGTGATCGGCAAGGACATCCTCATTCCGGCCCACGGGATTTATTGGCCGATCATGCTCAAGGCGCTCGGCTTTGCGGATGCCGAAATTCCCCCCCTGCTTGTGCACGGTTGGTGGAATGTCGCCGGAGCGAAAATGAGCAAAAGTCTCGGCAATAGCATCGATCCAGACGCCCTCGCCGAGACCTACGGCGCGGAGACGGTGCGGTATTATTTAATGAGCGACATTGTCACGGGACGGGATGCCGATTTTTCCAACGCGAGGTTGGTCCAACGTTTTAATGTCGATCTGGCCAACAGTCTGGGCAATCTCCTCAATCGCTCTCTCAACATGGCGCAAAAATACCGGGCCGGGAAGTTGGTCCGGAGCGCCTCCGGGCCTCTGCCGGCCGCAGCCGAACGCTGTCTGGCAAGATACACGGCGGCGATGGAGGCTCATGCCGTCGATGGCGGCTTGAGAGAGATTTTTGGACTCGCGACCGAAGCGAATCAGTTGATCGAACAGACCGCTCCGTGGAAATTGGCCAAGGATCCCGCTCAAGCCGAAGAACTCGAGGCAGTCCTTTATCAAATCGCGGAGACTCTGCGCATTCTGGCCATCCTCATTTCTCCCGTCCTACCCCGAGCTGCGGCAGACATTTTTGCCCAATTGAATTGGGATCGGCCCTTTGCCCTCAACGAGGCCCATTGGGGAGGATTACCCGACGGGCACGAATTGGGGCAACCCACGCCGATCTTTCCCCGCCTGGAAATCCGGGAATCTGGCCACTGACCGCGCCCGACCATGGATGGTTTCACTCCCACCTTCCGACAGCGTTTGGAATACCTCGGGCTTTCCGCCTTGGTGGGGATCATGAGTTGCTTTTCCTTCCCCATGCTTCGCCGGGTCGCCCATGTCGTGGGAGCCTTGGTTTACAATTTGGACTGGCGAGGGAGGGAAGTCGCCCTGGCCAATCTGGATGCGGCTTTCGGGGACACCTTTTCTCCCGACCGGAAAAAACAAATTGCCCGCGGCAGCTATCAGACATTTGCCCGCACGATGCTGGAGTTGTTTTGGTCTGCCAATCTCAACTCAGAATCCGCTGCCCGCATCGCCACTTTTGAAGGGTTGGAACACGATCCCTGCCATCTCGATCCGAATCAGGCGGTGGTTTATTTGTGCCTGCATTTTTCCAACTTTGAGTGGATGAGCCAATTCGGGGCCTATTCGATCGGCAATGGACCCGTGGTGGCGCAGCATTTTAAGAATCCGCTCATTGAGCAAATCTTTGATCGGCTGCGATCAAGCACCGGTCATGAAGTCATTCCGCAGGAACGCGCCATGATCCGGATGCTCAAGCGACTCAAAAGCGGGGGGAAATTTGCCATGCTCTGTGACTTGAATCTCGACCCGAGCGAAGCCGCCGTGATCATTGAAACCTTCGGGGGCTTGAAACTCAGTGTGACCCAGATGCATGCCGCCCTCGCCGTGCGCACCAAGGCGCGGATCGTTCCTGTCGAATGCCGACCGCAACCCGACGGGCGCTACCGGATGATTTATCACCCGCCGTTGGAATATCCTCCCGAAGCGACGGCAGGAGAGATCACCCAACTTGGTTGGAATGTTTTGGAACGCGCTATTTATGAACAGCCGGAGTGCTGGTTGTGGGCATATAAGCACTGGCGTTTTCGTCCCGCCGAAGAAACCGGCGGGCGCTATCCCCTCTATGCCAATGTGGCCAAACGGTTTGATAAGCTTCTGAAAAAACAACGCCGTTTGGCGGCAGAAGGCTCCAATCCACCGACCGACTTATGAATACAAACTGGACTCCACTTTGGCCCGAAGGTGCGCCCCTGGCCCGAGGAACCGGCCCGGAGAACACCCCGGCCCTGCGTTTTTATGCACCCACCGCTGCAGCCAATGGAGCCGCCATGGTGGTTTTGCCCGGAGGCGGATATGGCCATCTGTCCGCGCACGAGGGAGAGGGTTATGCCCACTGGTTGGCCAGCTTGGGGTATGCGGTCTTTGAATTGCGATACCGGCTTGCGTCGAGTGGCTATGCACATCCCGCCATGGGAATGGACGCCGCGCGGGCTTTGCGAACTGTCCGTTCTCTCGCGGCCACACGGGGGTTCTCTTCGGACAAAATTGGAATCATCGGATCCTCCGCCGGCGGGCATTTGGCGGGATATGTAAGCGTCAAAAACGACCCCGGAGATCCCTCCGCAGAAGACCCGATTGAACGCTGGAGTTCCCGGCCGGATCTGACCGTGCTGTGCTATCCCGTGATTTCGATGAGCGGTCCCCATGCGCACCAGGGATCTGCCGACAACTTGCTGGGAAAAGAGGCTTCCCAAGAAGATCGCGAAGCCATGTCGCTGGAGAAATTGGTCACCCCAAAGACGCCTCCCTGTTTTCTCTGGCATACGGTTGAGGACCCGGGCGTTCCGGTGGAAAACAGCCTGAATTTTGCCGCTGCTCTCCGCGGCGCGGGAGTGGGATTTGACCTCCATCTCTACGAAAAGGGCCCGCACGGAATCGGACTGGCCGAGGGACACCCTTGGACGGTGGAGTGCAAACGCTGGCTAGAAGATCAGTTTTCAAGCCGAGACTGAGTCCGCTTAGTTTTCGGGCCAGCAGGAAAATCGATTTTCCATTCGTTTCCGGTTTCGACAATTTACGACCGGAGCTTCCTCGGAATATTCATAGACCTTCGGAGGCTTGGTCGTTCCAGGATGAATCGCCACGGGCCATGATCACCTGAAGCAAACCCGGATGGCTGCCCAGCCGGTCAATTTCCCGCGCTGCGGCCGATGGGTCGGAGTTGTTGATCAGGAGGGAGCCTTTGAACCGTGGGCTAAATAGACGAGAGCGATCTCTGACCTTGGCGGGAGCAGGTCACTTTTTGCTAAAAAATGTCACTTAGTAGGAGGTGATTCTGAAACGGAGACCCGAACAAAAGGAAAAGCGATAAAACGGGTTCCGTTCTATTTCCCGGAGGCGTCTGATGAGGTCGGTGCCGGTGAGGCGGCGGCTTTCCCTTCACTCGCAGGAACCGCTGGGGCTTTAGCCGGCACGGTTTCCAAATAGGTGAATTGACCGTCTTCGAGTCGGATGACGATCCCCGGTTTGGTCGGGTTGCGGTTTTCATCCAACGAAATTGTGCCAGTGACTCCCGCGAAGTTCTTGGTCGCGGCCAAGGCCTCGCGGAGCGGTGCCGACTCAGCGGTGCCGGCCCGGCCCAAGGCGTCGGCAGCCAGCCGGACCGCGTCATAGGTGAGGGCCGCCAAAGGGGGGGGCGGGGTCTCGTATTTGGCTGTGTAGGCGGTCACGAAAGGTTTGCCTGTCTGGCCCTCCGGGGCAAAGTGACTGGAAAAATAGCAATTATTGACAGCTTCTCCGCCCACCTTAAGGAATTCCGGAGAATCCCACCCATCGGTACCAAGGACGGGCATGTCGATGCCAATTTGACGGGCCTGTCGGATGATGAGGGCGGCCTCAGTGTAATAACTCGGCAGAAAAATAATCTCGGGGCGTTTGGCCTTGAAGGCGTTCAACTGGGTCGAGAAATCCTTGTCGCCTTCCTGATAAAATTCTTCGGCCACAATTTTGCCGCCATTTTTGATGAAGTCCGCTTTGAATTTTTCCGCCAGTCCGGAGCTGTAGGGGGCGGAAGGATCGTATAAAATGGCAGCCTTTTCCACGTTGATGGAGCGGGCGAATTCGGCCATGACTCCGGCTTGAAATTCATCGGTGTAGCAAACCCGGAAAATCTGATCGCCGACGGCGGTGACCTGCTCGTTCGTCGAACCGGGAGTGATCATAGGGATCTGGGCTTCTTGGGCTAGGGGCGCTGCGATGAGGGACCGATCCGTGGCGATCTCACCGACCAGCGCAATCACCTTGTCGTCTTTGATCAGTTGCCGGACGACCTCGGCGGTCTCATCGGGTCGGGAATGGGTGTCTTTGGCGATGAGCTTGAGGGGATGACCGAGAACGCCGCCGGCGGCGTTGATTTCTTCCACCGCCAGGTTGGCTCCGTTGATGGCGTCCAAGCCAAACGAGGCTTGCGTCCCGGTCATGGGAGCGAAAAAACCGATTCGAATCGCATTGGGGTCCTCCGGGGTTGGGGTCGGACGGGGGTCTGACTTTCCTCCGGGCGCAGGCGTGCGGTCGCACCCCGTCAGGACGAGGCTAAAGGCACAAAGGAGGAGGGAGAGAATGCGGGCAAACTTCACGGCGGGAACATTAGAGAGGCCCGCAGATAGGCGCAATCTTCGATTGAAGCGGGAGAATCTTCGCTCGTTCCATTGATTCAGATTACCGATTCTTTGAAGCGGTCGCTTCAAAGAATCGGTAAGGTGGTGGTGGCGGGCAGGCTGGGTTTTGCCTTTGGTGGAAGAGAGATATCTCTTGGCAGTTGCCGTCACCTCAGGTTCCGGGAATACTGGCCCGATGTCCGTGGAATTTGACCAGCAGGTAAGCAAGAAGGCGTTTGAGTTGAACCTGCAGCCCCGGATCTATGGTGCCTTCGCCGAAATCGGGGCTGGCCAGGAGGTCGCGCGGCGGTTTTTTTCCGTCGGCGGCGCGGCGGGCACGGTGGCAAAATCGATTTCCGCCTATGATATGGTCTTCAGTGATGCCATCTACGGCGCGGGCAGCAGGTATGTTAGCCGGGCCCGCTTGGGCAATATGTTGACGCATGAGTTTGACCTCCTCGTGGAACGCCTCGATGCCAAGGTGGGGGCTGATCGGACCTTTTTTGCTTTTGCCGACACGGTGGCGGCCCGAAGTTTCCGCCGGGATGAGGAATCCCACGGATGGATGGGGGTTCGTTTCCAAACCAGTCCCCGCGGCCCGGTCCAGGACATCATCATTCATGTCCGGATGTTGGATGAGCAAAATCTCCAACAGCAGGAAGCCTTGGGCATCGTGGGAGTGAATTTGATCCATGGGGCCTTTCACCTCGCGGCCGAACCGGAAAAATTGATTGCTTCGTTGCTCGACGACGTGTCGGAAGGCCGGATCGAAGTGGACATGATCCAGTTCAGCGGAACTGAGTTTGTCGAAGTGGACAACCGGATCATGACCCTGCAGTTGGTTTCCCAGGGATTGACCAAGGCGGCGATGTTTCGAGCCGACGGCGGGATCGTCAACCCGGCGGACGCGTTTTACAAGAAACCCATTTTGGTCGAGCGCGGCAACTTTCGTCCCGTCACGCTGGTGACCAACGATATGTTGGACTGCGGTCGGGCGATGTTTCTTCAGGAAGATCTCGGTGGCGAGGAGCCTCTCATTTTGATGGAAATCACGATGCGGAACCTGCTTTCCCACGGCGAACTGGATTTGCAGGATTTTCTCGACCGGGTCGATATGCTGGGAACGATCGGACGGACGGTTCTCATTTCCAACTATGGGGAATATTATCGCCTCGTGAACTATCTCACCCGCTACACCGACCGACAAATCGGGTTGCCGATGGGGGTGCCGGACTTGGTCCACATTTTTGAGGAAAAATATTACGAACACCTCGAAGGGGGCATCCTCGAGGGGCTTGGCCGCCTCTTTAAGAAGAATGTGAAACTCTTCGTCTATCCGTTTTTGACTACGGAGGGCGAACTGGTTACGGCGGAGAATTTTCGCACTCCAGCGAAGCTGGCCCATCTGTATGCGCATTTGCTTGAGAACGGCTACATCGAACCAATGGAAAATTTTCATCCCGAGTATCTCGCGATCAAAGCGCCGGATGTCCTGGCCCGAATCCGGGAGGGCGATCAGGAATGGGAACGAATGGTCTCTCCCGCTGTGGCCGGAATCATTCGCGAACGCCGATTGTTTGGTCACCCGTGAATTCTCGGGAAAAACCATCAAAGAAACGACCGCCTCGGCTGGGAAAATCCGAGCCGAAGGAGATTTCGAGGATCGTATTTTGGCTTCTTGTCTTGGGGGTGGGTCTAGCCGCCTTCGCGTTATATCTGCCCACTCTGCGCTCCGACTTCGTCTATGACGCCGAGGCGCAGATTCTCATCAATGACTACATTCACGATCCTGCGCACTTGGTCGAAGTTGTGACTTTGCAGGTCCTCGGAAATGATGTCTTGGATTTCAACCGACCGGTACAGCTCTTTTCGCTCATGGTGGATTCTCTCCTCTGGGGTCGGAATCCCTGGGGCTACCATCTCACTAGCAATCTGCTCCATGCGCTCAATGTTTCTCTGCTGGCGGCGCTCATTTTGCAGTTGGTCCGGGGCGGAGCGGTTTCGCCCATCGTTCGACTGATCGCGGCTGGGTTGGGGGCCTTGGTTTTTGCCAGCCATCCCGTCAATGTCGAGCCCGTCGCCGAGGTGGCTTGCCGGGAAGATCTTTTGGCCACTGGAGGGATTTTGGTTGGCTTGCTCTGCGTGGGCGCGTTTTCCCGTCGAACGGGTTGGCCGGCTGCAGGCTGGGCGGCAGGATGTGTGCTGGCGTTGGTTCTCGCCTGCGGAGCCAAGGAAACCGGAGTGGTGGGTCCAGTCCTCTTGGTTGCCTATTGGGGACTTTTTGCCCGGGAGCAAAGTGGGCGGCGTTGGGCCTGGGTGATCGGAAGTGCCGGGGTCGCGGTGGGGGCATTCCTGGCCCTGCGATTTCTCCTGCAACCCTCGGAATCAAAAATTTTTACCGAGGCTCCGTCTGTTCTCGGTGGTTCCTATGCCGCCGCCGTCTGGATTCAGCCTCGGCTTTGGGTGCTGTCAGTGAAAAACATTCTTTGGCCGGACGCTTTGTCGGCTGATTATCAACCTGCGAATGTCATGGCGATCCCGTTCCTGTGGGGATTGGCAGGGTTGGCGCTTTTCATCGTCGGACAGGGTTTTCTCGCCTTCCGGCATCGGGTGGCAGCCCTGGGGATGGCGGTGTTTTGGCTCGGGCTTGCGCCAGTCTCCAACCTCATCCCGATCTATCGTCCGCTGGCTGATCGATTTCTTTACCTGCCCATGGCCGGATTGGCGCTCACGGTGGCGGGAGGGCTGTTGATGGTGGCCGGGCGGCGGAGCGTGTTTGCCCTCGTGGCCGTGGCCTTGATCTTTTTGCTCTTCCCGCTTTCGGCTCTGAACCTTCGACGGCAAACCGTTTTTTCTAACTCGTGGGAGCTGTGGCGCGACACCTTGGTGAAATCGCCCCGATCTGACACCGCCGCCAATAACCTTGGCTACGCGCTCATCGAGAAGGGGAACAACCAATCCGCCTTGGAGGCCTTCCAAGTGGCCTTGCAATTGACCGACGGCGGGAAGCCCAACGCCCTGGCTGGAGCGGCCATTGCGATGGAAAATCTCCATCGGCCCCGAGAGGCGGAGGAGTGTTACCAGAAAGCGATTTCGCTCGACGAAAAATACCGTTTTCCGGACCAGTTGGTTGAGTCCATGGCGATGACGCGGGACCAGGCGGCTCTTCTCAAGGTGATTCAGGCCCGGATGGTTCGACCGGAGAAATAAAATTGCTGCGAAGAAGCTCCCCCGGATTGCTCTCCGCCCCGAGAAGGGATAAGTTGTCGCCTTTATGCCCTTCCAATTTCATCCCGAAAGCACCGGCTCCGCAGCGACCGGCATTCCTTCCCGATCCGAAGTTCAACCGGCCGACACCTGGGATCTGACTCCGCTGTACACCAGCGAAGCGGAATGGGCGGAGGACTTGAAAAAACTCCAGTCCGAATATCCGAAGATTTCGAAATTCGTCGGACGGGTGGGGGAAAGTGCAGAAACGCTTTTTGAGGTTCTCGAATTTGAAAAAGTCATTGGAATACAGGTCGAGCAACTCAATCAATATGCCGCTCTGCGGGTGACTGAGGACAGTTCGGACGCAAAATCACTGGAGCGGGAAGCCCGCCTCGACAGCTTGTTGGTACAAATCGGCGGGGCCTTCTCATTCGTCGCCCCAGAGATCCAGAACATCCCGGACGAAACCTTCGCGGCGTACTTGGACGCGGAGGTTCTCAAGGAATGGACGATTTCTCTGCGGAAACTCCGCCGTCAAAAGCCGCACACTCTGACTGCCAACGAAGAACGCCTCCTCGCGCTGGCATCATCCGTTCTCCATGGACATAGCGAAACCTTTTCCCAGCTCACCAATGTCGATATGACCTTTGGCGCCGTGCGGGACGGATCCGGGACCGAACGGGAACTGACCCAAAGTTCGTTTTCTTCTTTCCTCCAGCAACCTGATTCCGGTGTCCGCAAGGAGGCCTTTAAAAAGTTTTACGCCGAATTCACCGCCCACCAATTCACGATCGCGTCGTCGCTGGCGAATTCCGTTCGGGCCGATGTTTTTCACGCCCGGGCCCGCAATCACCCTTCGGCCATCGAAGCGTCTTTGTTTTCCGATGATGTGCCCCTCGGTGTTTACGACAACCTGATTGCTTCCGTGCGGGGCGGACTCAAGCCCCTCCATCGCTGTTTTTCCCTCCGCAAACGGGTGCTCGGTCTGGATGAGATCCATCATTACGACACCTATGTGCCCATGGTGAAGGACCAGCAAAGTTCCGTCTCCTGGGATGGGGCGGTGGAAAAAGTTCTCTCCGCTCTGGCTCCGCTGGGGGACGAATACCTTGCCACTCTCGGTCATGGGCTGCGGGACGGACGCTGGTGCGATCGCTATGAAAACAAGGGCAAGCGGAGCGGAGCCTTCAGCTACGGGACCTACACGAGTCCGCCCTACATCATGATGAATTACAAAGCCGATGTCTTTAGCGATGTCTATACGCTGGCCCATGAAGCCGGGCATTCCATGCACACCTGGTATGCGCAACGGGCGCAAACTCATCAAAACTACCACTATCCGATCTTCCTGGCGGAAGTGGCCTCCACCTTTAATGAGATTCTCCTCACCGAGCACCTGCTCGCCTCGACAACCGATCCCTCCATGCGGGCCTACATCATCAACCGGCAAATCGATGATCTCCGGGGTACCCTCTACCGTCAGA
>Ga0222668_1000324_pt1 | contig 33000 bp, 23 predicted proteins | sample AntAcemetagen728_FD_179823 | JGI IMG/M metagenome (GOLD analysis project Ga0222668, IMG submission 179823) | Saline water microbial communities from Ace Lake, Antarctica - #728 | ecosystem: Environmental > Aquatic > Non-marine Saline and Alkaline > Saline | place: Antarctica: Ace Lake...
TCGCTGAGGAAGTGCACCGAACCATCGGCCATCATAAAATGGGCACCCCCGACATGAAAACTCGTGTAGGGAGTATGGTTGGTTCCGAAATCACCACGATAATTGATGGGGAACTGGATGTTCTTGCTGTCAAGAATCAGCCGTCGGGTGCTGGTGTACCAGTACATGCCCCAGGTCCAGGGCTGGATGCCTCCCCAACCCGCTTTCATTGACGACGACCAGCCATGGGAAGAAGATGATTCGCCTAGCAGAATAGTGTTAGTGGCTCCATCGGTAATGTCACGAAACTTGGTTTTGCTGTGAGGATGGATGATTCCGGTATCGGCCCACCGATAGTTATTGCTATCCGATGGATTGGTGACGTCTTCAATCCGCCCTGCACATCCACGATAATGCAATGCACCATGCCCCACAATCCAAGGCAAGGTGGAATTCACGATGTCTGGAGAACGGTCACCCAAAGCGGATGAGGGACAGGCAAATACCGGGATCGGTCCCCAGATTTCACTGGATCCATTATGAGGTGCGGTTTCATATCGCCAGGGGGCAAGCTGCGTAATCGGGTTTGCTGAGAAATCTTCCATTGCCTGGACGCGAGTCGCTTCATCGATATAAGGGAAGATTTTGGGAGCCCACCCCATATGGTATCCCCCGCCAGGATAAGTCGGGGTGGGATGACTTCCGTTGGGGAAAGTTGTGAAGGTGTCATGGTAATTATGGAATGCAAGTCCCAGCTGTTTCAGATTGTTCTTGCACTGAGACCGCCGGGCCGCTTCGCGGGCTTGTTGTACAGCCGGCAGCAGCAGGGCAATCAGAATTGCGATGATCGCGATGACGACTAATAACTCGATTAAGGTAAAAGCACTTCGTCTAAAAGAATTGCTCATGATACATTTCCTTGAATAAAACAAATATTTGGAAATATGGAACTGGTGAGCGTCTTAAAAAGCGTTAGACTTAAATTTGATTGTTAAATAAAGATGATTAATAAATCATAGTCATGTAAATCTGTATGTCAAACATTTTTTATACAAAATGACACATTATTCGTCTTAAAAGAGCTGAAAACTAGTACTTTTGGTTTATGAAATATGCTGATTTTCAAATCATCTTTCGTTAAAAACGGAGTCGGAAATTCATAAAAGTGTCACAGTTCGCTCGACAGCCCGCAGGATAGTTTCCCTGGTTTCTCTGGACCTGAGTGAGAGGCGTAAGTACGATAAAATCTGGTTAGCCTTCCTTCTGATTTCATTCCGAATAGACAAAGCAGTCCTTTGAAATTCATGCCCTGTCTCTACAAGCTGGTAACGTTAGTTGTTGTCTTATTGATTTGCAGTAAGACGTACGCGGAAGATGAAGTGAATTTCAGCCGCGATATCCTGCCGTTGCTTTCCGACCGCTGCTTTCATTGTCATGGTCCTGAACCCACTCATCGCGAAGCAGATCTGCGTCTGGATCAACGCGAGGCTGCGACCGCGGATCGGGAGGGAACCGCTGCCATCATTCCGGGAAAACCGGATGCGAGTGAATTGCTGGCACGGATTGCGACCAGCGATGCGGATCTGTTAATGCCGCCTCCTGATTCACATCGTAAAAAATTGACGCAGAAACAGATTGAAACGATCCGTAAATGGATCGCTGCAGGCGCCAAGTGGGGCAAGCATTGGTCATTTGAAATACCTGTCAAAGTCACTCTGGTTGATCAAACAGTGAATCAAAATCCGATTGATGTATTGGTCAAACGCAGTCTGACTGAAGCCGGATTATCGCTGTCACCAGTCACAACGCAGCAGACACTCATACGTCGGCTGTCCTTTGATCTGACGGGATTGCCTCCGACCTCTGCCGAAGTCGAAGCCTTTGTGAACGACAAATCTCATGACGCGTATTCGAAGCTCGTCAATCGCTTGTTGAAATCGAAGCATTATGGCGAGCGGATGGCGATGTGGTGGCTGGATCTCGCCCGTTATTCCGATACGGACGGATTTCAGCAGGATGCCACACGGACGAATTGGCCTTGGCGAGACTGGGTCGTACAATCATTCAACGAAAACAAACCGTTCGATCAGTTTACGATTGAACAATTCGCAGGCGACTTATTGCCTGATGCAACGCCGGAACAGAAGTTGGCAACCTGTTTTCATCGGAATCATATGACCAACGGAGAAGGGGGCCGGGACCCGGAAGAATCGAGAATCGATTATGTGATCGACCGGGTTAATACAACGGGAACCGTCTGGCTCGGATTGACACTCGGTTGCTGTCAGTGTCACTCTCACAAATTTGATCCGATTTCTCAAGCCGACTATTACAGTCTGTTCGCGTTTTTCAACAGCATTGATGAAGATGGAAAAGCGGGTCGCGGTGCGAAGCCTTATCTCAAATTTGAATCGCCGCTGGTGGAACGCGCGATTCAGGAAGCGCAACAGGTCGTCAATGATCGCAGGCCCTTAGAAGTGGAAGCCCGCAAACAGGCTGAACAGGAATTCGAACCGTGGCTGGCCGAGCAAATTCAGTTGGTTAAAAAAGGATTCAAAGCCTGGCATTTGCCACAAACCAGATCAATCAAATCAGTCGAAGGCACCAGACTGGCACAGGAGTCGGATGGCACGATTCAAGCAAGCGGCCCCAATCCCCGACAGGACGATTATCGACTGATTACTGCTACGAAGTTACCGCGTGTGACAGGCTTGCGGCTGGAAATATTTCCTCATGCTTCGCATACCGACGGTAAATTAGCCCGTGGTGCCAGCGGCGAGTTTATTCTGACCGACGTCAAACTTCAGGTCCGTCGTCATGGCAGTTCGCAGTTGCGGGATATTGAGTTCACTACCGCAGTGGCTGATGTCGAGAAAGTCGCGAAAGGCCGCAAGTATGGGAAAATCAAAGATACGCTCGATGATGATCCCCGCAACGGCTGGACCACCGAAACACACGATCCAAAGCAAAAACATACCGCCGTGTTTGCGCTGGCGGAGCCTTTAGTGCTCGACGATCAAGAAGAGTTAATCTTCGTGATGTTACATCGTTCGACCGAGGGAGACGCGAATATCGGTAGGTTTCGGCTGATGCTCACAGATCAGCCCGGTCAAGCCGTGCGATCCCTTGATCCGATGCCCCTGGAAGCTTTGGCAGCAGTCAAGGCACCCGAGGTTTCTAAACTGGATCCAAAGCTGAAGCAGCGGCTCCTGGATCAGTTTCTCGCCGATCATGCTGATTATCAGAAAACGAAAGCAAAATTGGATCGTGCAAATACACAACTTTCACAAGTCAAAAAAGCGGCTGGTGAATTGAGTGTGATGGTTTTATCCGAGAGAAAAGAACCCCGGAAAACGTTCGTTCTGGAACGAGGGGTTTGGGATAAGCATGGTGCCGAAGTTTTACGATCTGTACCGGAAGCGATTTTTCCGTTACCGCAAGAGAAAACCAAAGATCGTCTGGATCTCGCGCGGTGGTTGGTTTCCGCTCAGAACCCGTTAACGGCGCGGGTGGTCGTCAATCATTTGTGGCAGATGTGTTTTGGAGTCGGGCTGGTTCGAACGCCGGGAGACTTTGGTTTGCAGGGAGAACGACCGACGCATCCGGAAGTCATCGACTGGCTGGCAGTCGAACTGATGGAACACAATTGGGATCTGCAGCATGTTCTGCGGTTGATTGTTACCAGTCAGACCTATCAACAGCGGAGCGAGGTCTCGCCGGAATTGTTAGTGCGCGATCCTGAAAACCGCTTGCTGGCTCGCGGCGCGCGGTTTCGTTTACCAAGCTGGATGATTCGCGATGCCGGATTACAGGCGAGTGGATTATTGAATCCGGCTTTGGGAGGTCCCCCCGTGATGCCTTATCAACCAGAAGGGGTCTGGGCGGAAATGTTTATGGGACGTTTTCGCTATGAACCCAGTCAGGGAGCCGCCCAGTATCGACGGAGTCTGTACGCGTTCTGGCGCCGCTCGAGCGCACCGACGTTCCTATTTGATAGTGCGCAGCGGCGTGTATGCGAAGTCAAGCCGCGACGCACCAACACTCCCTTGCAGGCGCTGACATTGCTCAATGATGTGAGTGTTCTGGAGTCATCCCGGGAATTAGCGCGAACGGCAATCAAGCAGAAAAGTACCGTATCCGAGCGGCTGGATATGATGGCCTGCCGAATCCTCTCTCGAGCATTGGAGGAACGGGAGCGATTGATTCTGGAACGGGAATTTCAGATGGCCCTCAAACATTATCGGAACGCGCCACAGGATGCGTTTCAGTTACTTGATGTGGGGCAGCCACCCAACAAGAGCGAAAGTAATCCTGGGGAACTCGCCGCCTATATGGTGATCGCGAGTATGATCTTTAATCTGGATGAGGCAATCACCCATGAATGATCGAATCGGAAATCACGCTATGGATGTTTCCCGCCGCTACTTTCTAGGGCGTGGTGCGGGTGTTAGCCTGGGCGCAATGGCGTTGGGCTTGTTGGAAAGCAGCCGCAGTGCCGCTGCAGAGAAAACGAATTTGCTGGGATTAGCAGGGTTACCACATAAGCCGCCACGGGCCAAAAACGTGATATTTCTCACGCAGTCCGGCGGGCCTTCGCAGATTGAACTCTTCGATTACAAGCCTGAGTTAATGAAATGGGCCGGGAAGGAGCTTCCAGAAAGTGTGCGGGGCGGACAACGGCTGACAACCATGACGGCCAATCAGAAGCAGTTGATTATGCCTTCGCGTACCAAGTTCAAACGATACGGCGAAAGTGGTGCGACGTTGGGAGAGTGGTTGCCCTTTCATGGCGAGGTGGCTGATGAACTCTGCTTTATCAAGTCGATGGTCACAGATCAGATCAATCATGCACCGGCGATGACGAAATATCTGACAGGCCATCAACTGCCGGGACGACCTTCGATTGGTGCCTGGACCAGCTATGGACTGGGCAGCGAGAATCGTAATCTGCCCGATTATCTGGTGTTGATTTCCAAGATGAAACGTCCCAGTGATCAACCGCTGTACGATCATTATTGGGGCAGTGGTTTTTTGCCGTCCCGCTATCAGGGTGTCAAACTTCGAAATTCTAAGGAGCCCGTGTTGTATCTACGCGATCCGGACGGCCTTCCCCGTAAGGTAAGACGCGGCATGCTGAACGGCATCGCGGAACTCAATCAGATGCGTCTGGAACAAACGGGCGATCCGGAAATTGAAACGCGGATTCGTCAATACGAAATGGCCTGGAGAATGCAATCCAGTATTCCTGAACTGAATGATTTGAGCGATGAACCGGAATCGACGTTCGAACTTTACGGCCCCGATTCACGGCGTCCAGGCAGCTATGCGGCCAACTGTGTGCAGGCGCGACGTCTGATTGAACGCGGTGTGCGGTTCGTGCAGTTATTTCATCCCGACTGGGATCATCACAGCCGCCTGGGTTCCTGGTGTGTCGCCCGTTGTCGCGATACAGATCAGGCGAGTGCTGCACTCGTAAAAGACCTGAAACAACGGGGTTTGCTGGATGAGACACTTGTGATCTGGGGCGGCGAATTCGGTCGGGGTGTCGCCGGTCAGGGAAAGTGGGACAGTCCCGAAGGGGGCCGCGATCATCATCCGCGTTGCTTTACAACATGGTTAGCAGGAGGGGGCGTCAAGTCGGGAATGACTTACGGCGCCACCGATGAATTCAGCTACAATGTTGTAGAAAACCCGGTAAACGTGCGCGACTTGCATGCGACGGTGATGCACCTGTTGGGGATCGACCACGAACGATTTACATTCCGACATCAGGGACTTGACTTCAAACTGACGGGAGTAGAACCGTCAAATATCATAAAGGAGATTCTGGCATGAGACGGTTTACAACGCTGATGTTTCTCATCGCGATGATGAGTGTGAGTTTAATTTGCCGCACGGAAGCACGCGAGCCGGATGCCGTCATCGATATCTGGCAGAATCTGGCTCCCGGTGAGACAACGCGTGAGACAGGCACCAAGCTGGCCCGCCGTGCTACTGAAAATCCTCCCGCAACTCGCGTCAAAGATATCACGCGTCCCCAGTTACATGTGTATCAACCGGCAGCCGACAAACGGAATGGCGCTGCGATCCTGATTTTTCCCGGCGGCGGCTATAACTATGTTGTGACGGATAAGGAAGGCTCCGAAGCCGCTGAATGGTTGAACGAGTTGGGCATAACCGCGTTCGTCGTGCATTATCGCGGGAAGCAGCAGAAGACACCGTCTGCTCAGGTCAATACAAAGTTACCCTCTTTTTCAGAGCGACCATTGCAGGATGGACAACGTGCATTGAGTCTGGTGCGCAAGCGCGCTGCCGAATGGGATCTCAAGCCTGATCGGATTGGTGTCATCGGATTTTCCGCGGGAGGACAGGCGGCAGCATTGGTGACAACTCGTTTTGATGAACGCTCCTATCAGCCAACCGATGCGCTGGACGAAGTCTCCTGCCGCCCCGATTTTAGTCTATTGGTTTATCCCTGGCGGCTGCTCGATGACAAAACAGGAATACTGAATGAAGTCTTCACCGTTTCGAAGGCCACGCCGCCTACATTTCTTGCCCACGCACATAACGACGGCGCCACGCCTTTAAGCAGTATTATGTTTTATACCGCGTTAAAGAAGAATGGTGTCGGCAGCGAATTGCATATTTATGAGACGGGGGGACATGGATACGGAATGAGGCCGGTCGAGAATTCTAACGTCGATACGTGGACCGACCGCGCTGAAGACTGGCTTCGGCAGCGGTCGCTCATTTCTGCCACGCAGTAATTAGTCTGCGGCAGGCTTGGGTTCACAGTTCTTAAGAGCCAATAACGTATACGCGGTGACCAGATTCGGGTCGCCTTCAAACCAGCGGTTGGATTTCGAATTCACCCAGCTTCCATTTTCCTGTTGCAGTGCAAAGAGATGGTCGGCGAGTTCTTTGCGCCAATCGTGGGTTTTGCCTGTGTTGTCTTTGATCTCAGTCAGGTTGGCAGTGTCGAGCGCTTTGGCAAACAGCTGGTAATAGTAGTATAAGCCGTTGTCTCCCATGCCGGGATTGTTTTCGACAGTGTAGTTTTTCTGAATCCAGTCCAGGGCGGCTTTGACACGCGGGTCTTTGGGGGTGAGTCCCGCATAAATCATACTTTTGAGCCCGGCGTAGGTCATGCTGCCATAGGAGCGCAGGCCTCCGTCTTTATTTTTTCCTGAGGGAGAAGCACCGCCGGCGGAGACGTTGTAATAGAAGCCTCCGTCGTTGATCTTTGCGGCAGCAGGGGATGTATTGAATTCACTTTCCAGGTTTTGGCAGCGGGAAACAAACGTGAGAGCTTTTTTGATCGCGGGGTCGTCTGATTTCGCGCCGGCCGCTTTCAGAGCTTCGATCATAAACACGGTATTTGAAAGATCAGGACGGCCTCCATCAGGGCCGTAGCCTGCGCCACCATATTCGAGATCGCTGGGTTTCACGTCTTTGGCTTCATCGAACTGCAGTCCCCGTAGAAAGCGTTCTGCTTTTTTGATTTGCGGCGTGTATTTTCCGGACTGATTCGCAGCCTGCAATGCCATTAATGCCACTGCGGTTTCATAACCGGAGTGTTGACTGCGTGTAGAACAGATGCGGCCGTCTGCCTGACAAAATGAGACGAGTTTCGTTAATGCTTTTTCGACGGTGGGATCGCTGACGGGAACCCCTGATTCGATTAAGGCAGATGTGACTAAAGCCGAGATGCCGGCGGCTTCATTGAACGTCCAGGTACCATCTTCGTTTTGTGAGTTTTTCAGAAACGTGATGGCCTTCTGTTGTGATGCTTTGAACTTCGTCGGTTCTGGTCCTGCTGCAAAGAGTACAGTGGCATTCCAGCAAAGGCATCCGAGTAACATGATCCGTAGAAAACAGCACATCGTTTGACGCTCCTTAAATTGAGAGGGAAATTCTGAATTCAGGAGCCGCAAAACATGTTCCCGTTTCGATGAAGCCCGGAAACCGCTCAATATAGCAATATTTTGTGATGCCGTGGTTATGCTGTGAATACAGTAGTTGAAAAAAACGTCAGCGCTGTCGGAAAAACCGTCTGTCGTTTGGTGGGAGCATTCTCAGGCATCTGCTTTACGCTTTGAGGATTTCTTTGACGACGTGTCCATGTACGTCGGTTAATCGGAAATCGCGACCGGCGTGTCGGTAAGTCAGTTTTTCGTGATCCAGTCCCATGATGTGCAAGATCGTCGCATGGAAATCATGAACGTGGACCATATCTTTCACAACATAGTTTCCGATGTCGTCTGTTTCTCCGTGCACAACTCCTCCGCGCACATTGGCTCCGGCGAGCCAGCAGGAAAAGGCGTTCGGGTGATGCGCGCGGGATTTGGTTCCTTTCCCATCCTGTGCCCATGGAGTGCGACCGAATTCCGTGCAGAATACCAGCAGGGTATCTTCCAGAAGCCCACGTTGTTTCAAGTCTTTGATTAAAGCGGCGATGGGTTGATCGACACGGCGGGCGTATTTTTCATGTGAGGCGATATCGCGATGCGCCGCGTCCCAGTTATCGCGGCAAGCGCCGACGGCGTCAATGATCTCGACAAAGCGGACTCCCCGTTCAATCAAGCGGCGCGCCATGATACATTGGGACGCGTAACTGGATTGGTCCCCTTGTTCTGCTCCGTAGGATTTCAAGGTTTCCTTGGTCTCTTTTGACAAGTCGAGGGCCTCGGGGGCCTGTTGCTGCAGTCCCGCGGCTGCGGTAAAGGAAGCGACTCTTCCCGATAGTTGGGGATCGTGCTGGCGGTGTTTTAAATGACGTTGATTCATTTTTGTCAGCAGTGACAATTCCAGTTGTTGTCTCTCGCGCGAAGCAGGGGACTTTAAAAAGGGAATAGGGTCATCGCCAGGAACGACCTGCACACCGCTGTTGACGGCTGGTAAGAAATTGGCATCCCACAATTGGGGACCGTTATAAGGGCGATGTTCGGAAATGACGATATGCGAGGGAAGATTATCATTAAAGGACTTCAAGCCATAACTCAGCCAGGCGCCGATGCCGGGCATGGCTGTTGTCGTGCTGCCTGTGTGAAGTTGCAGCGTGGCTTCGCCGTGGTCGCGATGATCACTGTTCATGGAGCGAATGAGCGCGGCTTGGTGCATTTGCTCGCGAATGTGGGGGAATAGATCACTGACTTCCGTTCCACATTTCTGATTTGGACGAAATTTCCATAACGGTGCTTTCAGAAAACGGTTGACGATCGGTTGTCCCGAGACTGCGGCTTTGTCTTCATCACCGATCGATTCATCGTGCCTGTTGGTCAGTTCGGGTTTGGGGTCGAATGTATCGACGTGAGAGTAGCCTCCCGACATATAGAGCATAATCACATGCTTGGCCTGCGGACGATGATGCGGAGTAGAAGTTCCGGCCGGCAGCGCGGAAGGCAGTAAAAGACCAGCCGTTGTTCCGAGTCCTGCCTGCAGCAGACTTCTGCGATTGATGTCAGTCGAATTGTGCATCTTGTCACTCCTCAGTGGAAGCTGCTTTGTTTAAGTGATCAGCATTAGTCGATGAAAAAAAACTCATTACTTGTGAGTAGAACTTTAGATAACCCCGTCCAGGCTGCCTGATTCGCTGCGGCAGAATCGTTCGGATGCTCCTTGAGCATTTGTTGGCGATACGCGTGCAGAGACTCTGAAAACTCCGCCTGTTCTGCGGGCGTTGGATTTCTGGAAAAGGCAATCTGGTAAGCGGCCTGGATTTGTTTTTCTTCCGTTGTGTTTAACTGCAGGGTTCGTTTTCCAAATGCTTCCGCTAAATCGGGGAGAAAAGGCGAATTCATAAGAAAGAGCGCCTGAGTAGGGAGATTGGAACTGTCGCGCGTGCCCGTGGTTTCGTTCGCGTCAGGCCCATTGAAAAGACCGAGGAAGGGATGCTTAAACAAGCGTTGGGTCATCAGATAAACACTACGTTTTTTTGACGGATAGACCTGATGAAAGGGCCCGTTCAGACTGTAGCCTTTCTTATGCCAGGGGATGAAGGGATGAGGGCCTCCCGGCTCGCGATCCAGTTCACCTGAAACAAACAGCATTGCATCCCGGAGCGACTCGGCATCGAGCCGCTTACGCGAATATTTCCAGAGATAAACATTGTCCGGGTCACGCTGGCTGTTTTCGCTGAGGTCATTACTGTCCAATCGATAAACGCGGCTAAACATCATCTGGCGATGTAATGCCTTGAGTGACCAGTTTTCTTCAATAAGTAGATTGGCCAGATAATCCAGCAGTTGAGGGTGCGAAGGAGCGGCTCCCAGGACGCCGAGGTTATCAACGGTTTTCACAAGCCCCTGTCCGAAGTGATGATACCAGAGTCGGTTGACAATCACGCGGGCTGTCAGGGGATGCTCGGGGGCGGTGATCCAGTTTGCCAGTTCTTCCCGTCCCGATTGTTTCTGGTTCAAATCCGGTTTTGCTTTGGAGATCACATTGATGAACTGACGCGGGACGACATCTCCCGGATTGCTGGGATTGCCGCGGCGATGCAGCTTGGCATGGTGAGGTTTTCCATCAATGACGGCATACAACATCTCGGCTGGCGGTTGTTTGACCAGTTTGACTTTTTCCTGTTTGAGCCAGGGTAAGCCGTGGATCATCAGTTCCCGAAATTTACCTTTATGTGTTGTCAGAAGTTTTTGGCGACGTGCTTCCAGCTTCTCGATCGGTTGTCCATTTTTCTTTGCCTGTTTGATTTTGGCTGCGACTTCTTTGTATTCCTTGAGTGTTGGCTTTAACCAGGGGCGGAAGTGATTTCGGATTTGATGTTGATAATGGCTGAGGAGATCCCAGTAGGCGTTGATTTTTTGTTGTGAATCCGGATTGTTTTCAGCCGCGACGAGTTGCGTTGGTGAAGGTTCAATGGAAGCGCCCATCGTGGGGTAGCGCGTACTTTCAAAAATGCCGTAGAGGCCGTAATAGTCGGTGGCCAGCATCGGATCAAATTTATGATCGTGACAGCGGGCGCATTTTAAAGTGACACCCATGATGCCGCGACCGACGGTGTCGATGGTATCATCGATCGTCAGGTGCTGATCTTCAAAACGCGTATTGCCGAACCGGCGGGATAAGGCGATAAAACCAGTGGCGATTTTGAGTTGACGGGCCCGCGCTGGATCGTTTTCACGTTCTGCCAGGATGTCACCTGCTAACTGGGCCTGCAGAAACTTGTCATAGGGGAGATCCGCGTTCAATGCGTCGATGACCCAGTTTCGGTAGAGGTAGGCGTCCGGAATCGGGAAGTCGCCGACATCTCCCTGGGTGTCGGCGTAACGCGCGACATCCAGCCAGTGGCGGCCCCAACGTTCGCCATAAGCGGGTGATGCTAACAGGCGATCGACGACTTTTGAGAACGCTTGAAGATCGGTGTCGGGGTCGTTGAGAAAATCGTTCACTTCCTGAGGAGTGGGAGGGAGACCTGTCAAATCGAAGCTGGCGCGTCTGATCAGTTTTCGACGTGATGCCAGCGGTGCGGGTGTGAGTTTTTCTTTTTGCAGGCGTGCGTAGATGAATCGATCGATGGCCGATGCGGACCACTGCGGATTGTTTACTTCTGGAGGCGTGACGGATTGACGCGGGAGAAAACACCAGTGAGATGTTGTTAGGGATTGTGTTTTGTTCACCTCTGAGTTTTTGAGAGGTTTTATTTTTTCCGCAGGCCAGGGGGCACCCCATTCGATCCATTGTTTAAAATGCTGAATGGTTTCGGCGCTCAACCTGTCCTCCGCATCGGGGGGCATGTTCAATTCTTTATGCGTCCGTTGAATGGATTGATACAAGAGGCTCTGTTCGGCCTTACCCGCAATAATCGCAGGACCAAAATCTCCCCCTTTGATGAAGGCAGACCGAGAATTGACGGCGAGTGAACTCTCCGCGTCTGCATCACCTGTGTGACAGTCGGCACACTGTTCAACCAAGACCGGTCGAATATGCAGCTCAAAAAATTCGATTTGGCTGGCGGGTGGTTGCGTTGGTTCGGCTGCAGAGAGACTGCTTTGCGGACCGAGTAGTGCCGCTAATGCCCATATCAAAATTTGTTGCTGAATTCGATTGTGCGCTATCATATTCGAACCGATTACATTCTGGGATTAAGATGCGTTGCTGCTTAACCGCGAGTGATGCCTGCTTGCTGGAAGGCAGGAGCGATATTTTGATAACAGGTTTTTGCGGCTGCGATGGGATCGTAGCCTTTCTGTTTGAAGACCATGCCACTGACTTCACAACAGATGTCTCCTCGATAGCCGTTTTTAACGGCCAGTTTAAGTAATTGGACATAATCGATGTCGCCGCTTTCGCCAGGCAGAACAAAGCGGGCTTTGTTATCTTTCATGATCGTGTCTTTCACTTGAATGAAACTGGTAAAAGGCATCATGATCCGCATTGAATCTTCCAGCGAGATATTCCGGTGAGTAAAGTGACTGTAGTCATAGTTTAAGCGAATCCAGGGGCTGTCGATTTGTTGAACCAGCCAGACGCCTTGCTCCGGTCGATCGACAACGCCACCCCGGTGCGGTTTGACCGCGATGACTGTTTTTGTGCTCTCAGCGACTTTGGCCCATTCTTTCAGGTTGTCCCGCATTTCATTTTTTAAATCGTCCCATTTTCCGCTGCCGGCTGTTGTTTCAATCAAGGGGGGCTGGTCTGGTTTTAAGGTGTGCCCCAGTTCGGCTGCCCGCTTGAGGCGTTCGAGGACTTTTTGCTGACTGGCTTTGGAACCGGTCAGATTGCAGTGTTCCATCAGTGAAGTCAGTTTTAAACCGGTGTCATTGAGTGTTTTCGAAACTGCTTTGCGTCGCTCTGCGTTGAGTTTTAGCGGCGTGGCATCCCAGGCATCCATTAAGCAGAGTTCGACGGAATCGTACCCAATTTCGGCGACGGCCTGAATTGCCTGTTCGGTTTTCAGATGAGGCATGCCGTAGAGGCTGAAGCCTAGTGTAAGTTCGGGTTTGGCTGTTTTTCCAGCCTCTAACCAGTTGATTCCCGCCAGACTGGTGGCAGCGGCACTGGCGGTATAAAGAAACTGACGTCTTGTGAGCGAGTTCATATTTGATTTTCCTCTGCCGGGGCGGATTCGTTTTAATTAGCTGTGGAAATGGCGAACTGATTCGCCGGGAGTCAGGTGTGGTTCGAGAGTCAGGTCGACGTTGGCAATCGAGTTTTTCATTGTCAGGCGCGTTTCCAACTGACGAACTGCCAGACGGCCGATGTCATGGGCGTGAATATCAAACGTTGTCAGTTGGGGATAGAGGCCGGTAATAAAAGCGTGGTCGTTGTTTCCTGAAATGACACTGATCGCTTCGCCGACTTTGATACCACGCCGGGCCAGTGAACCATATACGACCGCCGCGACACTATCTGCACCGGCGAAAAGGGCGGTGGGACGTTTTTTTGCTTTCAATAGTTGGTCGATCAGGTGTTGAACGGCTTCTGTTGACAGCGGGGGTTTCACCGGTAGCTTCCAGCCTTTGGAGGGAGGATCGACAAAGCGTTGCACGTGTAACCCGCGCCGCATTGCCTGTGACACGAAGCCTGTCTCGCGGTTCATCATAATCAGGTGGTCGGGTTTCGGACTTAAGAAGGCAACGTTCTGATGTCCCTCGTCGGCAAGATAGTCGGCGGCCTTCGCACCAAGTTGAACATCATTAGCACCCACGCAATCGCCCCAGCAACCTTCGGGGCGCCCTAATAACCAGACAGAAGGAATTTGTGAGAGGCGGTTCAATAAGGTGCGGTTTGATTCGATTAGCATTTTTCCCTGCAGCGCACCAATCAGCAGCAGGCCATCAATCTGGTCGAAATCCAAGTGGCCTGGTACCGCCTGCAGGTCCGGGATATGCGCGACTTGAAAACGAACGCCCTGTTCTGAGAAAGCGTCTTCGACGCCACTGATGGCGGAGCTGACTACCGGGAGTGAAATGAGTGATCGATCCAGACCTAAAGAGGCGACGAGCAGCCGTTTTCCATTTAGAATGCCGGACGTGTTCTGTTGGGAGTCTGCTTTGGGGCGACGGCGTCTGAGGGGGCGGTAATCTAACGAATCTGCCACCTGACGAATGCGCTGTTTGGCCGCTTCGCTAATCGAGGGGTCGTCTCGTAATGCGCGACTGACAGTACTGACGGCACAGTCGGCTGCTTTGGCAACGGTTTTTACTGTGACGAGTTCAACAGTTTTACTCACAATGGGACCTCATAGTTCGTTTCAGAAATCTAGTTTGGAGTAGAATGTAATTTAACGCATATAAAATGGAAATAAGTGGTGGGCGAACAGAGGGACAACTCAGCTTACTCTTGTTGATAAACGATCGAGCGATAGATGTAAAGTAGAATTAGGTTGTATGTACTAATATTGATGAAAATCGAGAATAGAGTAAACTAAGAATCAATCTACGCAAATAGAGTTTATATGCGTAGGGTCTTTTGATGTGATTCGTTTGATGTGATTCGATAGTATAAATAAACTGGCGGCGCGCATCTGATTGTGACTTCTTGATATCCAGCGGCATTGGACTCTTTATAAGTCTCCCTGTTTGCGTGATATTATACTGGTATCGGGTATTCAATACAGATAGTCATGCGATGGATGTTAGATCGTTACGAACCATGCACATGAATCGTTAGGTAGGAAATATGGATTGGAAATTAGAATTAATGTTCGCAGTACGTGCGCTCGTCGCTGCGGTATTGGGTGGTTTTATTGGCTGGGAACGCCAATGGCATGGACGCGAAGCCGGTATGCGAACTTACGCCTCGGTGGCGCTTGGCTCGTGCGTCTTTGCCCTTGTCTCTTCGCATATTCCTGGAGCTGAGCCGTCACGACTCGCGGCAAACATTGTGACGGGCGTCGGTTTTTTGGGTGCTGGCATTATCTTGCGGGAGCGTGGCCGAACGGTGGGACTGACGACTGCGGCGACCATTTGGTCGACTGCCGCAGTCGGGACGGCTGTTGGTTTTGGGATGTATCTGCTGGCAACGCTCACTTCTCTCATTATTTTTGGAGTTCTCGCTTCACATCATTTTCCCGGCTGGAACAAGTCTTCTGGAAATGGTGCTGAAGAGACCTCAGCCACGAATGAATATGAGGGCAGAGAAGAATGAGATTGCTGAAAAAAAAGAATCAAAATCAAATTGAATAATCAAAGATAACCTTTGAGGTCGCAACTGATTTATTTTGCGAGGAAATCTGCTTCCTTCAGGGACAAACGAACGGGGCCCTGCATCGTCGTAATCCAGAGTTCTCCTGGCACGACTTCTGTCACATAAGGATACGAGACCCGGTTTTCGCGTTTCTTCCCGGCGGGAGTTAAGTCGCGTGCGATGATCATGGGTTCGCTCCAGGTTTTGCATTCATCATCCGAAAACGCAATAGACAATTCTTCGCGTCGTCCTTGTTTGCGTTCGGGATCGCGGAAACGATTCCACAGGACAACGATGCGGCCGCTTTCCAGTCGCTGCAGAATCGCAGGTGAGCTGCTGGCAGGAATCTGGGAGGGACGGATCGTACGCCACGAAGCGCCTTCATCGGTGGAGAAGGCTTCCCAGAATCGCCCGAATTTTGTGCGAATCAACGAATAGATCCGGCCGTCTTTCAGTTCGACAATCGTGCCTTCCATTGCACCATCGTGATCACCAGAACCACCCAGATCGATCATGTTGCTATGGTTCCAGGTGGCGCCTTCATCATCCGAATAATACGTCAGCATCACATGCCGGCCCGGGTTCGCGATGGCTTTCGAAACGGCAACGATAATTCGTCCGGATTTCGTTTGAATCATACTGCGAATGGCGCCGCACCAGCTATGGTCCTGAATGATCTGGGGGGGCAGCCAGGTCTGTCCTTCATCGGTGCTGCGTACAATATAAGCGGGGAGGTAGCAGTCGGATTGAGGGCCTCCTTTTTTATCATCCCAATGGAATTTCCGTTCTGCCAGATTCATAAACGCCAGGATAATCGTTCCTTTGCGCGTTTTGATGATCGCGCGTTCCTGGCTGGTGTGGAATTTATCAGGGGTGGTATAGAGCGGTTTGGCATTCCACGTTTTACCTGCATCCTTGCTGATCAAAGACTGTTTGGCATCCGGGGCCAGCAGGTTTCCGTTCGAAAGTTTGAGAAAAGGGCCCAGGTGCTGATGTGAAAGTTTTTGCGTCTGCGGATGGTTCCACTCTGCCTGAGTCACAATGGTGGAAAGGAATAAACAGGCGATGATACCGGTGAAAAGGAAAAACTGTTTCATTTTATACTGCCTTGCTGTCAAAAATGTCGATGCTCAAATTAAGTCTGCCAGTCGTCAGATTCTGAGTGCTATTCTTTTAATTCAAAGTTGATGATGAGTGGTTCGTTGCCAGCTTCAACAGTTGCTTCCAGCTCTGATTTTGAATGATATTTTTTCGGAATCGGGACCGCGGGTTTCGTCGCTGCATCGATTTCTCCCAATGATTTCCCATCCGTGTCATCGGGAAGAATCGGCGTGCCTTTGATTTCCACGCGATGTTTTCCCAGCGGGACGCCTCCTTTGTTCGAGATTTCATACATGCCTTTGATGACCTTGCCGGCGGCTACGGGGCCCATTGGTTGAGGAAGAAAGCGAATCGCGGCTCCTTCCAGCGGTTTACCGTTTAAGGTCACACTGCCTTTGACAATGCGTCGATCAGGGGCATCGCTGACACCTCCACAGCCGAGGGACAGCAGCAGGACTCCCCAGAGTATGAGTCGTATTCCAGGCATAACGGCCTCCTTTGAGTACGCTGACTGATCCGTTCTGATCGGTCAGCGTGAAATGATACTTGATGATTCAAACCATGAAGACGAAGTGAGCGAAATTAAAATTCTCCGACGACTTCTTTTCCGGCGCGCGTCGTGATGCCGGAGAGTGTACCCTGATCAATATTTTCTGAGATAAAGCGAACCGAACCATCACCCAATACAAAGTGACAACCACCTACGTGATAGCTGGAAAATCCCTGGGGGCGAAAAGCAAACGTTCCTCCGCCGGGGACCGTGTCGATACTATTGAGGCCATTGCTGGTGTCGAAGACATCATAGCCCGTGAAAGAGTTGCCGTTCAGACCTGATTGCGAAAGGGATCCCGTAATTTCGCCGACCATCAGTGTGTTACTCGCGCCATCGATAATGTCTCGCATTTTCACGCGGGAGATTGCGTAGAGCAGACCATTTCCGACTGAAGTGGGACGAACTCCGGCACCGCTATTGCACTTCCAGCTGACCGAATCTGCAACGCCAGCCATATCGGTTCGTGGCATTCCATTGGGTAAGGCGCCTGCAAATGCGCCTGCCTTATTGACAATCGCATCTGGTTGGGGATTGCTGGGGCAGAGGAAGGGTTGCACGGGAGTCAGGCAGGTCGTCGAACTGAAGTTGGCCGGTACGAAAGGCGATGGTCCGGAAAAGTTGAGGTTGTTATAAATATTCGCCTGATCCAGATAAGGTAAAATACGCACGCCCCATGAAAAGAGGTGGCTTCCCGAGTAACCACTGCAGCCGCCACTGATCCCGGCACCGATTGGAAACGCGGTGAAGGTATCGTGATAATTATGCAGGGCCAATCCCACTTGTTTAAAGTTGTTTTTGCAAGCGGAACGTCGTGCGGCTTCACGCGCTTGTTGCACAGCAGGCAGCAGTAGTGCGATTAAAATCGCAATAATCGCTATGACAACCAGCAGTTCGATGAGTGTAAATCCTCGCGGCTTTTTTCCAGTTGTGATTTGAAACATGGGATCGTCTCCATCAAAAATTCTAATAAAGCAATACGAAAAAAATGAAATTGTTTGAACACCATCTGCCAATTGCACAAAAGGTTCTTAGAACGATTTTGAGTCGTTCCTGTTTCTGCGCATCCATCAGCCTCTGTTTTTACACCTGATGCAGGAGCCTGAGTCATTCAATTCAACATCAGAACACGAGATCTCTCGATCTCATTCCGAATTATTCAAATCTGTTGAGAACCTGAAGGTACTCTTAGAATTCTTTGCTGGGCGCTTTTAACTGCGGTTTTAGATGTTCTGTCAGATATTTGGTTGCTTTATCGATATCCCGGTCAGCAATCGCGTTGGCGATATTTTCATGCTGACGGAGTCCTTGTTCATCAGGAATATGACCATATGTGTCGCCAGCGTGGAAGTAATCCAGTAACACACCATGGAACATTTTCACGAAGTTGCCATGAGAGGCGGCAAGAATTGTCTCGTGAAACATGTAGTCCATTTCTTTGTAGGCTTTACTGTAGCCCGCTTCATCCTGTTCAAGATTTTTGATCACCCGTTTCATTTCTGCGACAATTGTCTGCAGTCGAATGATTTCTTCAGCGGTGATCAATTCGACTGCCAGAGCGATGGAGCCGATTTCGATCACGGCGCGTAGCTGCTGTAATTCGCGCCATCCCTGTGGACTGGCGACTTGTGGTACGAGCGCTTTTCTCAACACAGACGAAAAGTTACCGCCTTCCGCAACACAGAGTCCGAGTCCTTGCCGTCCTGTTACAACACCCAGACCTCTGAGTGATCCAATCGCTTCGCGGACCACGGTTCGCGAGACACTGAATTGATCGGCCAAGTCTGCTTCGGTTCCCAGTCGGGCTCCGGGGGCGAGGCGGTCGTTACGAATTCGTTCACAGAGGTGGTCGGCCAGTTCAGCACTTAAGGTTTTGGCTGAATCAAGTGGGCGATCATCCTTTGATATTTTCATCGTAAAACAGCGCTCCTTTAAGCATGATTATGAACGAAAGCAGCCACACATTGTCCAGAAAAAAAAAGATCTCACTTTCTTGAATCTGTCTTATAAACAGTGAGATCAGTTCATTGCCTGTGCCGTATTCTTATACTATAAAATAATAGATTGTCATACAATCTGGAGTTTTATCATATAACTGGGGTGCTGGACGTCAAGACAATTCGTGGTGTATTGTGCAAGATTACTGATGTTTTGAATGCAGCTATGATATTGAGAGCACTTGGATGGATCGCAGTTTGTTGGCTTAAATAAACAGATGTTTTTTGCCTGGGAACGGTAAATGGATGCGAAATGTTTCACTCTGGGTGAAGGGGACACGCCACTGTTACGGTCTCGGCGAATTGGTCCTGATGCGGGGCTCGACCATTTGTATTTCAAGCTGGAAACCGTTAATCCGACGGGCTCTTACAAAGATCGCTTTGCCGCTGCCGCGATTTCCGACATGCTGGCAAATGGTAAAACGCGTGTGGTGACCTGTTCGAGCGGAAATGCGGGCTCTGCATTGGCCGCTTACAGTGCCGCCGCAGGTATGCCGTGTCAGGTTGCCGTATTTATGGGCGCGCCAGAAAATAAATTGAAACAGATGCTGGCCTATGGTGCGAAAATCTGGAAGATTCAGGATTTTGGAGCCGACCCGGAAATTACCAGAGACACATTTGAGTATCTGAAGCAGGTCGGCGCGGCCTCTGATGCGCAGCTTCAAATCAGCAGTTATCAATACAGCCCCGTGAGTATGCTGGGGGTTGAATTCATTGGTCAGGAGCTTGTGAGCCAGTCAGAGTCATTGCAGCGTTCCATCGATCATGTCTTTAGTTGTGCCGGTGGAGGGGGGCTGATTCTGGCAATCGTACGTGGTTTTGAAACGGCATTGCAACAGAAAGAAATCGCCTGTCTGCCAGCAATGCACTGCGTTCAACCTGCTGGAAATAATACGATTGCCGGCCCGTTACGAGAGGGGGCCGACCGCGCACAAGCCTGTCATAGTACAACTGAAATTGGTGGTCTGCAGGTTGCCAGTGTGCTCGATGGAAACGAAGTAATTACCGCTTGCAGGCAGACCGGTGGCACGGGTTATCTCGTCGAAGATGAATTTGTCTATGAGGTTCAGTCGCAACTTGCGCGTCAGGAAGGAATTTTCTGTGAACCAGCGGCTGCGGTTTCATTGGCAGGAGTGCTGCAGGCTGCTACCGAGGGGGAAATTCAACGCGAGGAAACTGTGGTTTGTCTGATCACAGGCACGGGATTCAAAGATCAGGCCTCGGTCGATCGGATGCTGGATTCGAAAACTTGTCCCGTGATTACATTATCTGAGTTTATTGATCAAACAACTTAAATTCCCATTCAAAATAAAGAAAGTCACTAAACCTCATGAACTCAATCAAGATGATTACCGCGCTGGGGACTCCCTTGACTGCAGACGAGCAGCTACATCTTCCGGGTTTGGAAGCACATATTCATGATCAACTGAATCATGGTATCAACGGATTTTTAGTCGCTGGGACAATGGGGTTGATGCAGTTGCTCATGGACTCAACCTACCGACGACTGGTCGAGCAAAGCGTGCATTTCAACGCCGGCAAAGCGGAAATCCTGGTTGGTGTGGGAGACACCAGTTATGTGCGAACACGTGACCGGATACGGATGGTCGAGGAATTTAACATCGATGGCGTCGTTGTGATTTCTCCATTTTTTATCAAATTCAGCCAGGAAGATTTGATCGATTACTTTCAGTCTCTGGCTGATCTGAGTTCTAAACCATTATTTCTATATGACCTGCCTCAGACGACGGGGACAAAACTGGAAGTGGATACCGTGTTGAAACTGGCCGAGCATCCCAATATTCATGGTATTAAATGTTCGGATCATTTTGTGAGTATTCGTCCGGTGATCGATGCGATCGGTGACCGGTTTCGAGTGATTGTAGCGCAGCCTAATTTAATGGACGTGTTGTTACGGTCCGGAGTGCGCGAGCATTTGGATGGCATTTATGTTCTGGTGCCAGAGTGGATTGAGAAGATGGTTGCTGCAACCGAGGCTGAGGACTGGAAAACACTCGCTGCGATACAGCAGGATCTGTCTGAATTGCTGCGAATTCTAGTCACGTTTTCGGCGCCCCTGTTTTCAACGGTGACCGCGCTGTTAAACCTGCGGGGGATCCCCGGTAACTTTGCTCCTCAGCCGATACGTCCCTTGACTATAGAAGAGCATGCGCAGCTTTTAGAACTTCCGCTGATTCAGAGAATCTTCGCCGGTAAATCCATTGCATCTGTGGAAGCCTGAGAAACAGTGTTGTGAAGCGCTCTCTTTAATCTGTTTTTAGATCAACCTGTTTTACCAGCTTGTGAACTGATGCGGAGATCAGGTCTTCTGTATCAGGGCCCCATCTGTAGGCGGGACGTCCATATTCGTAGAGGTTCGAACCGCCTTCATAGCCACCTTCGAGCCAAACACGTTTTGAAGGGATATAGGAGATCATATCGTCCGCATAGCCGAGGACCCAGGTGCCTGGCCCGAATTCCCGTCTGAAGCGGAGTGAGTAATCGACGACGGTTTCCGCGCCCATGCCGATCATCAGTGTTTCTTTCCCCAAACGCCAGACGTGGAGCGGATAGGGATACGCAGGCGGAAAGGTTTCACCTTGATCCAGTTTTTTCAGCAAGCGTGCCGCCCAGCGTTTTTTGATTGCGTTGCCGCTTTTCGTATCCGCTTCCAGATCTTTGCGGGTGACGACTTTGAGATAAGGCAGTTCCACATACTCAAACGCCATCTTCAAACCGGAAGAAATGGGTTTGAGCGGTTTCTTCAGAACTTCTTCGACGGCCACTGCCAGCATATGGCCGTATTTTTCGCAGAGTTCGACTTTTCTGCGCGGGAGCGGATTCTGATCGCCTCCACAGGTGTTGACAAACATGGCGGTCACACCCGGATGATTCTTTTCTAATTCCAGTTGTGCGAAACCGGGATAATCGCCACACACTTTTGTAAAGCTGAGTGTTGTGGGATGACAGGCATAGCCGAAAAGAACGGCATCCAGTTTCCCGTTGGGGCGACTCACGGTCATGACGGGGACCGAGTGATCCACGGGGCCCACCAGCGCCTTGCCTGATTTCAAGAGATTGGGGATATCTGCTTCTCTGTTATTTCGACGGTTCACGGCAAAGGTGGCGTGACCCCTTCCCATTTGCAGGCTGGCGGGGGACAGGTTCGAGAGCGCCTGTCCGATCATTTCGACCGTTTTGATGATCATTAAATCGGTATATTCATCGACCCGTTTGACCTGCGTCAGATCGACAGGGTAGTAATCATAAAGATCATCACCCAGACGCGGACCACAGTGGTTATGCGAGAAAGTAAACATGATCTGCCGACGTTCCAGTCCATATTTATTTTTGATCTGCGCGAATACCCGGTCACTCATACTCTTGGGAACGCCTTGGAAGTCGCTGGTGATTAAGACGGCACGCTGCCCTTTGTCGTCTTCCAACGCCAAGGCTTTCATCCAGATATCGTGCAGCTTCCCATCAGGGGCTCGTTTTGATCCGTAACCGGCAAGCCAGACGCCATTTTCGGGAGTAATTACCGCTTTAGCGAGGCCCGCTTTCCAGTTCTCTGCAGCCTGGATTTCAGTCTGTGCCAAACCGCAGACAGTGATGGCGAGCAGGCACATCTGCAGGAAAAACAAGCGAGAGAGGTTGCAGAATCGTTCTGGTTTCGAGACCCAAATCATGGTGCTGTTTTCCTTTTGTGTTAGACAGAACCCTGTAAGCTGACCACGAAAACGTGGCGTAGTGTTGTGGGATCCTGCTGTATTCGACTGTCTCAGCCAAGGCAACTGAAACGACCAGTGCCAACTGTTTGTAAAGCAATGCGGCTGCACATTTCTAATGTAAGTTTACAAAAGTCAAATAGCAAGTTGGTTTGAACAGTCAGAACTGTCAAACCCAGGATTCAGGGGGATGAGAAAATATCCGGAAGCGTCTAACAGGTGTTCAAGCCTGGGACGGTCTCTTAAGCCGATTGTTTGTGGCTGTTATTTTTAATCGATGATTCCTGCCCGATGCGGGCGGCGATTTCAGGAATGAAACTCTTGCGATCAATTGGTTTCGACAAGTAAGCGTCACATCCTGCAGCCAGGCATTGATCGTTTTCGCAATCCATGGCTTGTGCAGTCAACGCTACGATCTGGCCTGTATAGCCGGCTCTACGAAGCACCAGTGTTGCCTGGTAGCCGTCCATGACAGGCATATGCAGATCCATTAATGTCAGATCAAAAGAATTGCCTGCCTGCATTGCAGCTAGTGCGAGAGTGATTCCTTCTTCTCCATTTTTGGCAATGGTGACGTCGGCTCCCGCTTTGTTTAGTAAGAATCTGATCAAACGCTGATTGTCTGGTCCATCTTCAACCAGCAGGATCCGACCACTCATTTGACTATTGACAGAATATTCAATGGGCTTTGATCTGGTTTCGTAAGCGCGATCGAGTGAAATGAGCATTGGTACGTCTGTCAGAGTGCCGGTAGCAATGCTTAATGTGAACTTGCAGCCTTTACCAGACTCACTTTGGACGCTCACATTTCCCCCGAGCATTTCTGCGATCCGGTTTGCAATAGGCAATCCCAGTCCTGTTCCTCTATGTCTACGGGTTGTCGATGAATCTGCCTGACTAAAGGGGTGGAAGATGTGTTGTATTTGACCGGCGGGTATCCCGATGCCGGTGTCAATGACGTGGTAGCTTAGCAATTCATGCTGTTGGTCACACTCAAGAATGATGCGCACGGTACCATCTTCGGTGAACTTGATGGCATTTCCGGCAATGTTAACGAGTGCCTGTTTCAGCCGTGTGGGATCGGTCTGAATGACTTCGGGAATCGTTCCCTGAAATTCAACCAACAGCGTATTATTTTGCGCCTGGGCTTGATCGTTCAGCAGATCCTTTACGTCGAGGAGAAGATCGGCAGGGTTGAGTTTTCGTTTCTCAACTTCGAGCCTGCCTGTTTCGACTTTGGAAAGGTCCAGGATGTTATTGATGACATCCAGTAAATACATTCCATTACGTTGGATGGTCTGGATCGCTTGAGACCGTTCTGCACCTGAAAATGCATCATCCTCTAGCAACTCACTGAAGCCCAGGATGGCTGTCATAGGCGTGCGAAGTTCGTGGCTCATGTTTGCCAGGAAGTGATTTTTAGCTTGAGTGACTGCTTCTGCCGCTAGCTGAGCCTCCTTCAGAGTTTGCCTGGTTTTCTCCAGTTCATTCATCAATTGCGCTGAATTGGTGATAGCGTCGGCTTGTGCGTTGGCAAATTCCAGACTTTTGTGTTCAGACTCTTCTAATTGACTGCGAACTTGATTCAACGTTTCTTTCATCTCGGCAATCGTTAATTTAAGATCACTCATTGCCAGGGTGGTGTTTGAAAGGGTACCGCTGAGGGGGAGAGGTTGATTTTTTGACCGGGCTTCCAGCGTGATTTGCGTACTCATATCGGACACGCCTTGCTGTAAACTCTCCACGACTGAGTGTTCCAGCTGCGCGAGGAGACGCTCCAGACTCAAAATCGCGTTATTTGAATTGGCCATGCTCTACGATACTCCTTCAACCTTGTTGCATAGAACAGATACGGACTGATTTCTTGATCTGCCTGAATGAATCAGTTCGAGCTCTGCTATGTTTGTGAAATGTCTCGATCAATCCTTATAATCCTTGATTCAAAACTTGCTGCTAATTTGGTTTTACAATTGGGGAAAAGGAAAGAATTGGGGTTGTGAATTTCACAAGATCATAGATAGGTGTGCCTGAAGTGTTTCTTTAGCATAGTAGGACCTCTTCGGGAAAGGGATAAAAACCTCCAAAGAGGAAATTTTGTGAGTGAGGTTTTTTTGAAGAAATGAAAGGCTTTGTTTCAGCAAATGAATTTACTTGTTTTTAATTCGAAACCGGCATCGTTAAGGAAGGGTATATCTATCGAAGGGTTGCGTTGAATCATTTCATGGTGGGAAGAAATGAGCTGGAGGGAGATGCTGATGGCAGACAAGGGGATGACTTTCTTAATCAATCGAAAGTGAAAATAAAACGGATCATTCAGTAAAAATTATTTTTTGCCAACTTGAGAACTTTAGAGACGAATTCAGTTTCACTCTGGCTAACTCGTCAGAAAAAAACTAGATTGACAAAGTAGAGTACAACCAATTTGTTCAAAGCCCAAAATGGTGTCGTAACAATTTTTCTTTTTCGGTTTTTAGTTGAAGCGAATGCGTCGCAGATTGGTGATGATCATCGACCTTTTGTTAACGGTGTTTCTGAAGTGAATGCGTCAGAATATGCCGGCTACAGTACAGTGACGTGTATAGTTTTTTTGTGCATTTCAATTGCAGTGTCTGTTTTCAAATTACAATATTTATTCAGGAATAATTGTCATTTTACTGAACAAGTCACGTTTTTTTGGCTTTCCTGAGTGAAAAATTTGTTCTACTTATTGCCTGTCGCCAAGAAAAATCTAGAATTTGCGTAACCTTCACGTAAGAAGAGTGTTTATTTTCTAGCTCAACACGCGAGTGTTGATTTTCCTCCTCAAGTCTATTTGCAAATCATAGGGCCCTGCTTCTTTCTTTGAGAAGCATTTTATCTGGTCAAGTTTTGTTGGGACCAATTTTGTTTTGGGGCCGCTTTCAATTTATTCATACTAATCAGGGAATTGATTCATGCGATCGAAGAACGTACGCAAAAACCGAGGTTTTACGCTGATTGAATTGCTGGTGGTGATTGCCATCATTGCGATTCTGATTGCACTGTTACTGCCGGCTGTGCAACAGGCACGTGAAGCAGCCCGCCGCAGTACATGTAAAAACGGCCTGAAACAAATCGGGTTGGCCTTACATAACTATCACGACACGCATCGCACGTTTCCTCCAGGAGCTGTGTGGTATGGAAACGGCTCTGCTCCCGAGAACGGCCGGGATGCGAATTGGGGAACCACCTGGGTAGTTCAAGTTCTGCCTTATATGGATCAGGCTCCGTTATACAACAATTACAACATGTCTTTACCCGCCCGTAGTACGAATTCCAGTACTTCAGATAGTGTGTTACAAGCTAAAATTCCAATTTTGCGATGTCCTTCTCAACCGGGAATAGATAGAACGCTGCTGACTCAGGACCATACAGGGTTTTCAAAAATCACGTATGCAGGATCTGTGGGGGCCGGGGAGACATTAGACCTTGCAGATTATAATAACAACGATCGCCGGGGCATCTTTAGTACGGTCGCACAAAATGGTGCGAAAATACGAGACATTACCGATGGTACCACCAATGTGATTATGCTGGGCGAGATCGTTACCAGTAACAGTACCGCCGATGATAAGGGAGCTTGGGGCTGGTGTACTGGCGCCTTATTCAGCGGGATTAATGCGAATGGCGTCTTAACTCCCAATGCGAGTCTAGTGACTGATCGTACCCCTTACGCGTCCAATAATACCTCAGATAAGAATCCCAACCGGCGAAATAATCCTGATGGAACCGGCCCTGATTCCGGGCAGGCCGCACGCAGTTTTCATGTGGGTGGCGTGCATGTGGCGCTGGCTGATGGATCTGTTCGCTTCGTCTCTGAAAACATCGATCAAACAACTTACTTGCATCTGTTAGCTATTGGTGACGGTAACGTCATCGGTGATTATTAAACTTAAAACGAATTCAGATCGTTGGTAAAAGTCTGCAGCTCCAATCCTCATCAATTGGGGCTGCTTTTTTACTCCCAGTCATAGAAGGCACAAAAAAAATGAAAAGTAGAATCGCGTTTGGTAAGCGGCTGGTTTGCTGCTCGATATTGATCCTGTTTACAACGGCGCTTACAGGTTGCGGCGGTCCTTCTGCGCCACCGCCATCAGAGAGTAAAAAAAGTGAAGTCGCACAAAAATCAATTGACGAATTTATCACTTCTGCAAAGAAAAGTCCCAAGAGTGCCGCCCAGAATCTCTCAATCATGATTGAGTCTCTGGATGCCTACGCCAATGAATATCAGGGGCCTTATATTGATCTCAGAGACTCTGCCAAAGAACTGCAGTCACTTTATCAGAGTGCGGCTTCAAAGGATAAAATTCAGGCACAACTGGACGTGCTGAAGCAAAAAGCAGACGCCTTGTCCGCCGGATCCTAAACACGACGGTGTTGTTTTTCTGATCGATTCCCGGTTATCGCAATTCCATTTTTGAATCTGCGATAACCGTTTGATAGTCTCATTTCACAATGCGCAGCGATTTGATACTTCCGTTCGATTTGAACGTCTTGCTGAATTCCAAAGCGGCTTTGACTTGCACAGCTTCATGTCCTGCAACGGTTACAGTGGGAGGCGTCGTGTAGCCGGAACCAGCGTTTGTGATTTTGAATCCGGTGACGTTTCCATCTTTAATGATTGCTTTCGCGCTGGCGGGCACGTGTTTCCAGAGTTCTCTACTCTCAGGCCGGTAGCGGTAATAATTAGAGACGGTATCCAGCCGTTCGTTGGTGATGCCATATTTGCCCAGCGCATCCATCAGCACCTTTTTGTTGGTGCGAGCATGCGCCGGTGAAGGATCTCCGCCGCGGGTTGGCTTGACATTGCTGAACGCCTGCCGGAATACATCCTCTTTGACGCCGAGCGCTGCTGCAATCAATGAAACCGGCCGACCATGATCGCGCGGATCAGTTTTGTAACCCCCTGTGAAAATTACACTGCCAGCGGGTGCGTTTTGTGTTAACGGTGTCTGTTGGTCCCGATTGTTCCTCGGATCTTCTCCGGGACGAGGGGGACGGTGATCTCCTGGAGGGGGGCGATGATGCGGGGGCCGTGGTAATTCCTTGCGTGTCAGTTTTCCATCCTGGTCCCAATCCAGTTTTTTCAGAACTGCGGCCGCCTGTTCGAGTTCCTGCGCGGAAATTTCATCATTGTGATCGGTATCAAATAAACTCAGAATCGGGTCCGGAGGTGGTGGACCCGGACGATTGCAATTCCGGTCGCCACGTGATTTATGAGAAGAAATACCGGTGGTAATTAGGCCGGCAATGGCGACAAACGCAATGAAAAACTTCATCAGGATGGCTTTCCCAAATAGAAGTAAAGGGGCTTCGATTCATCACTGTTCCACTCATTTCGTGTTCCGGAAAAATCATGGAATAATGATCCGCTGCTGGAACTAACGGGAGCAGAGGGAGATCACTACCGTATTTTTTGAGAAATCTTGCAGAGAATTTTTATTTGGTAAGTGCTGTAGTATCAGGAATTACCAATGGAAATAAGGCGGGAGCATTCTCACTCACTGCCTTCCAGTGCAAACCAGGCCTGCATTTGATAGGAGCAGTTACATTGCGACGACCCATCAGGCACGAGTACCAGACCCCCGGCGGGGATCGCATTGATATAACAGCCCAGGCGGATGCCACCGAAATTTTCGACGCCTGCTTTGCGGGTCAGATCGACGTAACCCAGTGTCGCCGAGCGAAAGACCATCATGTGTTTGCTGGCGGAGATCTGTCCGCAGCCATAGGAACGGTCGAATTTGAAATCGATTGGTTTTCCGGTCTTCAAATTCCAGGCGCCCCCTTGTGCATAGATTTTGTCGCCGTTGATGACCGGGTGTGACTGATACTTGGCTTTGATGTCCCAGATCCGCTTGCCGGTCTCTGCATCAATGGCGGCCATGCGCCCGCCGACTTCTGAAGGAAGTTGGAAAAAATTATGTCGGATTCCCTGATAGAACATCAGCAGGATCTGATTTTCTTCGGAAACCGCCAGCTGGGTGCCAAAGATATCCTGAGCGTCCTCCCAAAGGTCCTTGCCGGTTTTAGCCTGGAATGCTTTCAGTTTTCCCTTGCGGTGTGCGTCTTCCGGAGCAGGGGGATTGGGGCGGCCGTTCCGCCGTGCTTCTTTGACGTGGTCGGCTTTGGCGATTTCACGGTCTACCAGAAACACGCTGTTTTTGCCAATCGTAATCGCATTGTTGCGGATCGAGTATTCCGGCTGATACGTCCAGAGTACATTGCCCGTGTTGGCATCCATCGCGAAAAACAGGACCGATTCATTACGCAGCTTCAGGCCTTTATAGCGGGGGCTCGTGTAATGCGAGTCATTGCTGACGCTGCCATAAACAACGCCGTCATGATAACCGAGGTAGCCCCAGTTTCGATTGGGATCGTCGTGGCTGACGGGCGTGGAAATCTTTCGCACTAGTTTCCCGGTTTTCAATTCGATTTGATGACAGAACTCATCTTTGCTGACAAAGGCGTAATCGCCTCCCAGACAAAAATTACTGCCCACCTCCGCGGTGCTGAGATCATGATGAATGCCATTCATATCGGTGAGGTTATTCTTGAGTTTGTATTTCCAGAGCGTATGCCCGTTGTAGGCGTCCAGCCCGCATAAGCCATGCAGGCCGCCGACAACCATCACGCCCCGGTTTACAAGTGGCGCGGGCCCCTGGCCGTGACGATTGGGGATCTGAAAATCCATGTCACGATACCAGTACATTTTGAGCGGCCCTTTGACGATTTCATCATCGGAGTTGACGGTATTTGTCGAGTTCGAATATTGGTGTGTCCAGCTGCCGGCTCCTTTCAAGTCGCCTTTGGTTTCCACCTGCATTTTTTCGACAGGGCCCCAGCAGAGTTGCCCGCCATACGGACGCTGGATGCGGCGGGCTTCCTGTAACAGCGCCGAACTCACTTCGTGTTCCAACGATGCCGAGCAAACCACCAGATTGGCAAAGTTTTTGGAATAAGGAAGCTGCGCGGGATCAGCGATATGCACGGCGACACGTGAACCATATACACCTGCGTCATCCAGCAATTCACGCGCTGTGGCTGCCTTGTCGGCGTCTTGCATCACGACATAAATTTGAAATTCTGACTGTCGAGCGAGTTCCAGCGCCAAATTCGCATTCTCAGCGCCGAGGTCGACGCAGATGCCGGTTTTGACATCGGTATTGTCACAGATTGCTTTAGCAGCAGTTTGATAAACGGGGTTCGCAGCAACGGGAGTCTTCTGGACGGCCGGCGCGGGGTTGTCTGATGCCTTGGCGTCACCATTGGCAAAACAACAGATGAGGCCTTGATCGGTACTGGCGACGAGACAATCATCGGACGCAGCCAGACCGCGGACGGTGCCTTCAATTTCATGTGACCACCAGGTATTGGCTTGCGCTCGGTAATCGACGCTGGTGACTTTATTGTGAGATCCGCAGTACGCGTCGTTACCGGCAATGATCACATCTGTAATATCGTAATCCAGAGGAATCAGACGTTTTTCTTTCAACTGTCTGACAGAAATTGGCTGACCTTTGCGATCACGGGTTGGTGTATCTGACCATTCGCTGTAAATCAGAGACTGACCACTGCCGCGCAGGATACCCTTGGATGTGGCAGCCATCGGGCCTGTCCCCGTTTGCTGTGACAGGTCGCCGCTCGTCTGGTCGTAGAGGCAGCCGGCGTTGCAGAGAAAACGATCGGAGAGCACCACGTCTGCGCCGCCCCGTTGCTGATTTTTTTGCAGATGATAGTATTGGAACTTGCCAGTCGCCCGTTCGAAAGCCGCGGGAACTGCTCGTCCGGTTGGCATAAAAATCTGGTCCTGACTGGCAGCCAGATATCCTTGTGAAGAGACACCACTTTTTGCACTCGCGCCGCCATGCGGTTGGTTCATAAGAAGCTGACCGGAATTCTGATTGCTCCAGACAACGTCTCCCGTTTCTGCATTGAGTGCATACAGATAAACGCCATCCGAAGGCCAGATTCCGGCAGCGAAATAAACCTGATCACCGACGACAACCGGGCCGCCCCGTGAAGGCCAGTGTGAGATGAGTCGATCGTTGCCCATGATAAATTTTTTCTGCGGGCCACCCTGTTTTTTCCAGAGCAGAGTGCCATCTTTGATCGACAAGGCATAAAGATTGCCATCATCACTGGCGACGAAAATTCGGTCTTTCCAGGCCGCCGGTGCAAAACGAATCGGTCCTTCGGTGAAGAATTTCCATTTCAGCGCTCCCGTTTTCAAATCAAGTGCGTAGAGCTGATCATCGGCGGAACTTCCAAACAGAACCGTCTGCTCAACAATGATGGGCTGAAAGACCTCGTCAAATTTGATTCTGGTATGCGTGGGCCAGGCGGGTGTCGGGCCTTGCTTGGTTCGAAACGTCCACTTCAATTCCATGCGCGTGGGCAGGGGATCTTTGGTATAGCCACTACGGGCAGCATCTCCCCGAAATTGAGGCCAGTCTGCCTGAGTTGTGCAGGGAGAAAAACTAAGAGCGAACAGGAAGAGAAAAGCCGGCAGGAATTTCATGGAGGCCTCTGAGCGTCTGGTTTGGGTAGGCGGATCTATCGGAGTATTTTGATCCGTTCATGGTAAACCATGCAGCGAGGCTTGTCACCGACAACAGCCGACTATTTCCCTGAATTAAAAGAAGGCCCTGCCGGTGATGTTTTTCGGCAGAAGTGGATGTTTAATCATTGTGTTTGTGTAACAGAGCTTTCAGCGGAATTTCCTGATAACGGAGTCCGCCTGGGCCATAGTAAACCAGGTGCAGCATATCATCGCGAAAATCCATGCTGGCATAACTATAGGAACCTTTGGGGTTCACTTCGATTTTGGTCAGGTTCTCCCAGGTTTTTCCCTCATCGTACGAAAGGCCAAGTGTTAAAGGCGTGCGCGGTCCCTGATGGTCAGCTCCGGGCACGACGGCGTTATTCCAGATCAAAATCAGCGGCGCGTCTTTTCCTGGCGCACGTTGTAGTAGCATGGGGGCTTCGGGATGAACGATGTCGGTTTTCTCAGCGGGGCCCCAGGATTTACCTTCGTCATTGCTATAAGCGCGATACATTTTGGTCGTCTGGGTGCGAATCAGCATCATGATTCGTCCGTCGTTGAGTTGTTCGATTTCGGGCTCCATCGCACCGCGCAAAGGGCAGTCCACTTCATTGGTCGATCTGTGCCAGGTATCGCCTTCATCATCTGAATAATAACTGAAAGAGACAAAGTGTTCGTCTTTCTGCCAGGCGCTGGGAGAACCAAAGGCCGCTAATACGATGCGTCCCGATTTCAAACGGATGGCCGCTGAGTTGACCGTGAAAATCAGACCCTGTTTTCCATGGGACAATTGTTTCGGTTCACTCCAGGTTTTGCCTTCATCCTTGGATTCTTTGTACCATAAATTGGCGAAGCGGTTGCTGTCGATGCGGATGTAGGTCAGTAAAATCTTCCCGCTGGCTGTCTTCACCAGGCTGGCCGACATCACGTTCATCTTTCCAATGTTTTCCTGAACGGTTTGAGGGGCCGACCAGGTTTTGCCGCCATCGTCCGAATGGATTTCGACCAGCCGCGCCGGATCATGATCGTTTCCCGTGGCACCATACCATTGCGTATAAACCAGAAGTAATCTCCCGCTATCCAGCGTGAGCAGGGCACCTTCCCCGTGTCGAGGTAGTTCTTTTGTGGATTTTGCGATCAACCGTGACTCGGCAAGGCTGAAGTCGGGCAGTAGATTCAGTCCAACGAAGAAAGTCGTCAACACGATACAAGCAGTACGCAGTTTAATCATTTTGGAATTCCAGCTCATGGATGTTTCTCTTTAATTGAGGTCAAAGTCTTTTTGAATTTCGCTGCTACCAGATTTGACAGTGAACGCTTCGATTTCTGTTTTGGTATTAAACTGCTCCGGAAGAAACTGTTCCCGTTCTGGTGAATCTGCTGTTTTATCGCCCGGCAGACTTGCGCCTCCCCGATACGCATTGATTTCAACCTGATAAGTGCCAGATTTCAAAGCCGTTCGTTCGGCGAACTGGTAAAGTCCTGCTCTAATTTGTGTGGTTCTGGCGGGGGCTTGATTACCTTTCGCAGGGATCAGACGAATCACGCCGTCGTGAATCGGTTTTCCCTGAAAAGTGACTTTGCCACTGACGGGCGTCAAATCCAGACCATCAGTGGATTGGCCACATCCAACGAAAAGCAGACAGCACATACCGAGGGATAACTTGCTGTTCATTTACCGAAACCAGAGAAAGAGGATTGATTCTTGTAATACATAAACACACTTTTGGCTGGACAAGCTTTAAAGTGAACGGGGAGGTTTTGCTTAAAACTCGCCGACCACTTCAGCGCCGGCACGCGTGGTGAGGTCTCAATACTGTTCGGCTCACCGTTTGCTGACGCTCTCAAATAATAGATTCAATTGAGAATATGGCGTTTGAGGGCAGCGTTGATTGGATTATTTTTGTAACCACGACTTCAACACGACTATGGAATCGT
>Ga0222668_1000326_pt1 | contig 32943 bp, 32 predicted proteins | sample AntAcemetagen728_FD_179823 | JGI IMG/M metagenome (GOLD analysis project Ga0222668, IMG submission 179823) | Saline water microbial communities from Ace Lake, Antarctica - #728 | ecosystem: Environmental > Aquatic > Non-marine Saline and Alkaline > Saline | place: Antarctica: Ace Lake...
GGAAGGAAAAATCCTTGAGGAATTAATTAATACAAATTTTCCTTTTCAGATTAATTAAAAATTTTTCGTGAATTTGATAAACCCACAACTTTTGTATTTGATCCTTCTTTTTATTCAGATTAACTAAAATATTTGCTTAGTCCCCAACAATTGGTCTTGATCCGAAACAATTGTCACGAACGTCTCGTTGTATAAAGAAAAAAAGACCATCAGTAATGGTCCTGTTAACAAAGATATTTAGGTCAAAAAAAATCCCGTCTGTTCAGCTGAACAAGACGGGATTTTCAATTTTATTTAAAGCTTAAGCCTCTTCTTCAGGCGCCACTAAAATTCGTCCACAATGTTCGCAAACGATTAGTTTTTTTCGTGCAGCAATATCCAATTGACGTTGCGGTGGAATTTTATTGAAACAACCTCCACAAGAATCACGCTCAACTGAAACAACAGCTAAACCATTCTTAGAATTGTCTCTCAAACGATCATAGGCTACGATTAATCGTGTTTCTATTGTTCCTCTTGCTTTTTCAGAACGTTTCATCAAACGCTCTTCTTCTTTTTCTGTCTCAGCAGAAATATCAGCTAATTCTTTACGTTTCAAATCAAGATCATTTGTACGTTCTGCCAATTTCTCGCGAGACGTTACAATAACTTCTTCTTTATGTGCAATTTTTGCCTTTGATTCGTTAATTTTTTTCTCAGAAAGTTCGATCTCTAATCCTTGAAATTCAATCTCTTTTGAAATAGAATCAAATTCACGATTATTGCGAACGTTTTTTTGTTGTTCTGAATATTTTTTAATTGCAGCTTTAGAATCTTTGATCATGTTTTTACGATCATTGATACTCGTTTCTAATTCTTTCAACTCATCTTCGAGTTTACCTAAACGAAGTCCTAGTCCTTCAACTTCGGCCTCTAAATCTTCAACTTCCAAAGGCAATTCACCTCTATTAATTCTGATTCTGTCGATACTTGAATCGATTTGTTGAAGCTCTAATAAGCCATTCAATTTCTCTTCAATTGTCTGCTCTATAACGTTTTTCTTAGCCATCTATTAAAAATATTTTACCGGATTCGTGTTAATTTCGGTTAAACAGGGTGCAAATGTAGCGAAATTTTTTCTTAAATACGCATCTAAAAGCTCAATTGTGAACTGTTCACTTTCAAAATGTCCTATGTCCGCAATAATTAGTTGATTTTCGGCGTCAAAAAACTCGTGATATTTCATATCTCCTGTGATGTAGATGTCCGCTCCCATTGCTTTTGCATGACCGACTAAGAAACTACCTGCTCCGCCACACCAAGCCACTTTTTTTATCGGTTTGTTGAGTAAAGGTGTGTGACGAATAATTCCACACTTAAAGTTGGATTTTAGGGTTTGCAAAAAATGGTGCTCATCAACCGCATCCTCTAATTCACCTATCATTCCCGCACCTTCATATTGATTTGAATTCAGCAGTGGATGACAATCGTATGCCACTTCTTCGTATGGATGCGCTTCGATCATAGCATCAATCGTTTTTTGCAAGAAATGTTTGCTCACAAGGACTTCAATTTTTTCTTCTTTTTCTAAATGACGTTCTCCTTTTTTTCCAACAAAGGGTTGGGAGAGGGCATTGCCTCTAAAACTTCCAATCCCTTCGGTTCCAAATGAGCATTCGTCATAGTTTCCAACATGTCCGGCGCCTGCAGCAAACAAGGCATTTTTAACTTTTTCTGTGTATTCGATAGGGCAATAAACGGCCAATTTCACCAATCCTTCAGTAACTGGTGCTAAAATTGAGGGGTTTTTTATCCCTAATTTTTCGCCTATTTTTTGATTCACGCCAAAACGATAATTATCTAAATTGGTGTGTATAGCATAGATTGCAATGTCGTTTTTGATGGCTTTAATGACCGTTCGTTCCACATAATTTTTACCCGTCAGTTTTTTTAATCCTTTGAAAACAATCGGGTGATGAGAAATGATTAAATTACATCCTCTTCGTATCGCTTCATCCACAATATCTTCAGTACAATCCAATGAAAGTAGGGCATTTGTTAATTCCGCTTGGGCATCACCAACGATTAGACCTGAATTGTCGTATGATTCTTGACTCGACAGTGGAGCGAGTTGCTCCAAATAGTTAATTATGGCTTTGATTTGCATGATACAAAGGTAATTCTTTTAGAGCAATGGATGAATGTTTTCGATTCGATTGCTTTTTTATTTAAGTCATTTTTCGCATCCAAATTCTTTACAATTGCAGAATATAACGGTATAAATGCCTTATTTTTGGTTTTCTATTTGAAGATTATGAAGACATACAAGGTTAAGGGGATTTTGCTAGAAGATGGATTTGTTGAGGATTACTTTATTTCCGTTGATGATACCGGCCGTATTACAGGCATGGGAACAGACATTGTTGCCGATAAGGTTGACAACTTAGACGTCTATGCTTTACCCGGTTTTCAAAATGCGCATTCGCACGCTTTTCAATATGCCATGGCGGGTTTAGCCGAACGACATGCTGTGGGTAAAACACCTGATGATTTTTGGTCGTGGCGTGATGCTATGTATGCTCTCGCACTGCGCATAAGTCCGGATGACTTAGAAGCTATAGCGGCTATGTTGTATGCAGAGATGCTCAGACACGGTTACACGCATGTGGCCGAATTTCATTATGTGCACCAAGATCAAGATGGAAAACGATATGCAAATTTAGCCGAAATGGGTTCGCGATTAGTTGCGGCGGCTAAAAAAGTAGGCATGAACATTACACTCATTCCTATTTTTTATCAAAAAGGAGGATTTGGTAAAGCGCCCACTGAAGGTCAACGCCGATTTATTTCTAAAGATGAAGATGCCTACCTCGATCTGATTGAATCGTCTATGAAAGCCTGTCGTGATTATGGGCATGCAAACATTGCGCTTGGGATGCACTCTCTTCGCGGAGTAGATCCTCATTTGGTGGCAAAAATAGCGAGAAATGGCGCACAAAATTTGCCGTTTCACATTCATATCGCTGAGCAATTAAAGGAGGTTGAAGATTCACTAGCATACATAGGGAAACGACCGGTAGAATGGATGCTTGACGAGGTTGAATTATCCGATCGTTTTCATTTTGTACATGCTACTCATTTAACGAATGATGAGACGGATAGATTAGCAAAGAGTGGAGCCAATGTTGTTTTATGTCCTTCTACGGAAGGCAATTTGGGAGATGGTCTTTTTCCATTGCGTCGCTTTCAAGAAAAAGGGGGAAAGTGGAGTATTGGAACAGACAGTCATATTGGTTTAAATCCATTTGAAGAATTGCGTATTTTGGATTATGGTCAACGATTAATAAGTCATAAGCGAAATACATTTTATAGCCCTCAACAAGGTGATTCGGGTCTCTATGCCTTTAATCAATCAATCCTTGCAGGACGAAAAGCAATGCATGATTTTTCTTCCACTTATTTTGGAGTGGGTGACTTTTTTAACGCCGTTTTAATCGACGCGAATTCACCCTTAATTGCTTGCACGAACCTTGAAAATTTGCCTTCTACAATTTTATATGCCACCGATAGTTCAATGCAGTACGGAACGATTGCAAATGGTAAATTGGTGGTGAAAGAGGGGAGACATCTACTTGATTTAGAAATTAAGTCCACCTTCATTTCTTGTCTTCAAAAATTAGGTTCACGATTTTAACCTTCCGGTTAAGAGCGTGCTGGTTAAAGCTAGAAAGGGGGTCTCAACTGAGTACTATGATTCAAACTTTTTAAACTGTTCGATTAAGAAATTTTCTACTTTTTTACTGTGTTTAACTACTTTCTTTGCCCAATCGAGTCGAATTTGAATCTTCTCTTCGAGTGAGAGTTGCCAATTCAGGTTTTCCGTTTTTCGCATGCGTTCGGTAACATTGAAGAGGGCTAAAGCAACGGACACGGATATATTATAACTTTCCGTAAACCCATACATGGGTAATTTCACAAAAGCGTCTGCCTGATCCATAGCCGCTTGTGTTAGACCTGTTGCTTCAGTTCCAAACAGCAAGGCAATCGGTTGGTCAAGCGGTAACTCATCAATGAGGCAATCATTTGTATGTGGCGTTGTTGCTACAATTTTATATCCTTTTGCCTTTAATGCATTGAGACAATCAACTGTGTTTTCATCTTTTTTGTTGTAATGATGAATATCCAACCATTTAGAAGAGCCCATGTCGATATCTTTATTTGGTTTGTATCGATTGGAGTTTTCAATGACATGCACATCTTGAACACCAAAACAATCGCAAGAGCGCAAAACAGCCGCCGCATTATGCGGTTGAAAGATGTTTTCTAGAACAACTGTCACGTGTTTTGTGCGATCCAAGATAATGGAATCAAATTTTTCAATTTTATTATCTGAGATGTGTTCGTAGAACTTATCCAATAGCCATTGCTCTTTTTCCATCCTGCAAAAGTAAAAAAGGATTTTGGAAGGGAGATTTTATCGCACTATAATTTTTTGATCTCCACTTAATGTGTATTAAATCGATAACGAGTGGTCCTTTCTTTTTCCATTCATTCAACTTCAAAATTGCAGGCAAGATTTGTAGTGAAATAAATGCAGCGAAAATCAGCTCAATCTGCATATCATCAACGTTTCATTTTTCATGAAAGCTTTACAAGCGTCTAAATTGAATAACGAACGTTTTATTAAGGCTTGATAGGTAGGCTTCTTTCAGTAGTGCTCGACATGCTGCTCGAAAATAAGGCAAAAAAAATTCCCTTTCAGCAGAACCGAAAGGGAATAATTTATAGTAAATTAACTTTTGACTAGTTTACTTTTCCAGAAAGATCAGCTCCAGCTTTGAATTTTACAACATTCTTAGCAGAGATTTTGATTTCTTTACCTGTTTGAGGATTTCTTCCTGTTCTAGCAGCTCTTTTAGAGATACCGAAAGATCCAAAACCTACTAAAGAGATTTTGTCACCTGTTTTTAAAGCTCCTTCTACAGCTGTAGTAAATCCTTCTAATGCTCTTTTAGCATCTGCTTTAGATAATCCTGAGTTTGATGCCATTGCATCAATTAATTCTGATTTGTTCATAATAAAAATTTATTTATAGTTAAAAAAAATAATGTCAGAGCAAATATATCTGAAATACCTTACCATGCAAGGGTTTCAGGCATAAACACCCTAATTTTGTTAATAAAATCGACATAATGTTGATAAGTGCGGCTAAAAACGCCTATTCATGAGGGTTTTAAGCATAATTCAGTTCTCCAATCTTCACTATACAACTATTGGATGACCAATTTCGTGTTCTCCATTTTGTTTCCTTGTAAAAATTGTTGCGTCGTCATTCTTTTTTTTCCTTCGAGTTGCAATTCAATAATTTCAAGCCATCCATCCGCAGTTCCAAAATAGAGGTTGTTATTTTCGATTTTTATTTGACCCGCATGTGAGTGACCTGTAATTAATTTTTGGGTTTTAAATATTTTCAAGGATTTGTGCTGTAGATTTTCATCTTCCAATTGTGTCCAAGCGGCTGGGTAGGGCGATAAACCGCGCACCTTATTAAATAAATCTTCTGTTGTCTCTGTCCATTTTAATTTACAATCAGGTTTAAAGATTTTTGGCGCGTGCTTAATATCTGCTTCATCCATGATTTCTGCTTGCGCCTTTGAGGTAACATCACCTTCCAAAATCGCTTCAACGGTTCGTGTTAATAATTTTGCACCCTCAACCATTAACTGGTCATGAATTGTGCCGGCGTCATCCTCGTCATCAATTGGAATCCGAACCTGGTCGATAATGCGGCCTGTATCAATTTCTTTTTCGATAAAGAAGGTGGTAGCTCCTGTTTCTTTCTCTCCATTTATTACCGCCCAATTGATCGGAGCAGCACCTCTATAATTGGGTAAAAGCGATCCGTGTAAATTAATCGTTCCTTTTGGTGGCATATCCCAAACAAGTTCGGGCAACATTCTAAATGCAACAACAACAAATAATTCAGCACGACAATCGCCTAGCTGATCTAGAAAATCGGAACTTTTAAGTTTTTCAGGTTGAAGAATCACTATGTTTTGAGATAAGGCGTAAGTCTTTACCGCAGACTGCTGAATAACTTGTCCTCTCCCAGCAGGACGATCGGGACTTGTCACTACCGCCGCAACTTCTATTCCTGCTTCAACGATTTGTTTTAAGGATTCCACCGCAAAATCGGGTGTTCCCATAAAAATTATTTTCTTAGACATGCGTGATGTATTTTTTTCTGTAATATATAAAATAGCCAATACTCAGAACGGCAAAGGTGATAAAGTAAACATATTCTACCCACCAAACATCTCTGATGTTCCAGTGCCACGTGTCTATAAAAAGTTGACAACTGATTAAGTAGAGCAGAATTGCAATCAGTTCGATTCCAAAATAAATGCGTGATTTGCCCAACCCCGAAATGGTATTATAATAAACAATTGCAATCGAATAGATCAGGATCGAGCCGCTAACAAATTGGAGGATGGCTACACTGTCTGAATAAACTTTATCCGATATTAAAGGATTAAGGTCAACTAGACTAATTAGCAGTTGAGGATAGAGCAGCGCACCGTGAAAAACGAGAACCATAAAACCAATTGAAAGGATCAAGATTCTATTCTGAACCATTGGCACTAAATGTAATTGCTTTTGTCCTACCAAACTGCTAACAATTGTTTTAGTAGAAGCCGCAAATCCAAAAAGCGGAACAAAAGCTAAGAAATACATATATCGAATATTATGTGATGTCTCAAGCGCTTCAGGGCCCATTCCTTCCACTTTGGTGAAAAAGACGAGCCAAGTGCTGAGTGCAAAGACGCCTTGTAACATGAGCGGATAACTTAATTGAAGCAATGCAAGATGTTCTTTTAATTGAATGCCTAAGCCATTTAAACGGTAATTATAGACCTTATACGACGTGTTTTTTATTAAATAAATCAGTAAGAAAAGGAAACCAATTAATTCAGAAATAGAAGAAGCCAATGGCGCTCCAACAAGCCCTAAGGCAGGAAACCCTATATAACCGTTAATCAACACATAATCTAAAAAGATGTTGCACACGGCAATGATTAGTGCGGAAGTCATAATTATAGATGTACGTCCGAGCCCAATAAAAAAACCGACTAGCACAATATGCTGCGTGGCAAAAACCAATCCCCACAGGCGAACATTAATGAAATCCTTCATGGGTTCATTTATTGGAGAGTCCGCATTGAACAAGTCAATTAATTGATTACCAAAAAGGATAAAAGTGAATAAAATAAAACCAGTTATGATCAATTGAAAAATCTGTGTAGCCTTTAGCGTTTCGCCAATTTTGGAGAAGAGGCCTTCACCTTTTAGCTTTGCAATCGTTATTTGAGCGCCATCAGCGAGCCCTCTACAAAGCATGAAAAAAGCCAAATAAAGGAGTGAACCGTTGCCAAAAGCACCAATTTCTAAAGTTCCCAATTTGCTCACAAAAATTCCGTCCGTCATGGTCACAATTGACTGAACAAAAGTGCCTAACATGAGTGGAGCCGTAATCTGAATTATTCGTTTATACGAGTAGACCTCCATTTATTCGACATGAATCACCAACCCTTTCAGGTACTCTCCTTCAGGGTGGTTTGCGTTAATTGGATGATCAGCAGGTTGATGCAATTGCTCCAAAATACGAACCTTACGGTTGGCTTCAATTGCGGCTGCAATCACGGTATTGGTAAATAATAATTTGTCTACCACTTGCGAACAGCTGAATGTAAAAATGATTCCGCCCGGTTTAATTTGTCTAATTGCATGAGCATTTAGACGCTTATATCCTTGCACAGCATTGTGCTTTGCACTTCTGTGTTTTGCAAATGCAGGAGGATCAAGTACAATAATGTCATAATCTTCGGGTAAATCCTTCATGTATTCCATTGCATCAGCCACAATCGACTTGTGCTTTTCTGTGGGAAATTGTCCCAATTCAATATTTTCATCTGTTAAGTCAATTGCTTTTTGCGAAGCGTCTAACGAGTGAACGAGACGTGCTCCCGCGTTTAAGGCAAACACAGAAAATCCGCCCGAATAGCAGAAGGTATTTAGGATTTTTTTGTCTTTTGCATAGCGACCAAGAAGTTTTCTATTCTCTCGTTGATCGATAAAGAAACCTGTTTTTTGACCTGTGATCCAGTTAATGGCAAATTTATTTCCATATTCCAGTGCAATCTGAGGCGTTTCGACTTCTCCATGGATAAAGCCATCACCTTTATAATCTGCATAATCTTTCGGAAGCGTTCCTGTACATTTTAGGTAGATCGAATTCACGTCGTCACCCATTACAGTTAAAAGCGCGTCTTTAATCTTATCAACATCTAAATACATACCAATGCTATGGCATTGAATAACCAAATTACCATTGTAACAATCTATAATTAATCCCGGCAAAAAATCTCCTTCAGCGTGAATGAGGCGAAAGATGCTTGTCGCTTCAGTCGCTTTAGGATCTGTATCAGCCAATCCCAAGGATTGTCTTAACTTATACGCAGAGCGGATACGATTTTCATATAAATTATCCGTGAGTAATTCATTTTCGAACAAGAGAATGCGGACCATTATACTACCGGTTTGGAAATGGCCATATCCCAAATGTCGTCCTCTGTGATTTTGCACATCTACCAATGAACCTTCTGTGATTTCTCCTATACGCTCTTGAATAGCACCTGAGAAAATCCATGGATGGTTGCGAATAATCGATCTGTCTTTTCCTGATTTTAATATGATTTTTGGTAATTCCACTTGCCTAAATTAAATGAATTGCAAAATTAGCATTTCGGATGTTATAAGCGGCTTTCGGATGCGTGAAATAAACGATTTAATGTGTTTAGACCTTTAGAGCCAAGACAACAATATTTTAATTTAAGGCTATGAAGACGCAGCAATGAGACAGCTTATCGTGAGCAATACTAAAAAACCGCGGTAAAATTTAGTAGGAGCAAAATCGGAAAAAGGAGGTCTTTCACTTACCGAATGCAATGATTTTTCTTTTGCTTGCATCAATACATCATAATTGACCGAATTGTCATTTGGGATTTGAATTAATTTGCGTTTTCGAATGGCATAGACCAGTATGAGAAGTATAATCGGGAAAAACAAGGTGATTGCTTCATACGGTGCAAACGCATTGCTCGTTTCATGCATGAGTACCCATGAATCACCAAAACAATCATCTAATAATCCAACTAATCCCATGTTTTAAAACTAATCATTTTTCTTGATCACAAGCAAAGATCTAAATTAATGACATCCGTAAGCTAATTGCTTGATTCCTATCATTAACGTCCTCCAAAAATAGAACTGCCAACGCGTACCATGGTACTTCCTTCTTCTACAGCAATTAAATAATCACCACTCATGCCCATGGATATTTCCTTAAAGTAAGGAGCAAATTTGAAGTGCTTGTTTTTGAGTAAATTAAAATAATTATAAAGTGTCGCAAATTCACACCGAACTACATTTGTGTCATCCGTGAAAGTGGCCATGCCCATCACCCCTACGATCCGTACATTTTTTAGCTGAAAAAAATCGGCAGAACCCAAGAGTTCATCAACTTCTTCGAAAGAGAAACCATATTTGGTATCTTCTGATGCGATATGAAATTGGAGAAGGCAATCGATAATTCGATCATTCTTCGCAGCTTGTTTATTTACTTCTTCCAGCAGTTTGAGTGAATCTATGCCATGAATCAAATATACAAATGGCGCAATGTATTTTACTTTTTTAGATTGCAAATGACCAATCATATGCCAATGAATATCGGTGGGAAGTGCTTCAAATTTATCGACCAATTCTTGCACTCTATTTTCACCGAAGTGGCGTTGCCCCGCATCATATGCTTCTTGCAATAAAGGCAGTGGCTTAGTCTTTGAAACAGCAACAAGCTGAACGTGATCCGGCAAGCTACTTTTGATTTGTTCTAAATTTTCTTTTATCATGATGTATTCACTAAGCGTCAAGTGGAAAAATAGTCAGTCCACTTCTAATTTTAGGTTCTATCCAAGTCGATTTTGGTGGCATGATCAACCCTTCGTCGGCCACCTTCTTTAAATGCTCAATTGAAACGGGGAATAAACCAAACCCTACTGTTGCTTTGCCTTCATCTACAGCATCCTTAATTCCAGCCATGCCAGCTCGCCCGTCAATAAAGAAAATACGAGTATCAGTTCTCAAATCGCTGATATTTAATACAGGCGCTAAAATATTTTTGGTCAAGATATCTGTGTCTAATCGGTATACCGGATGCAGTCGATCAAAGGTGCCTTCTTTGGCGGTCAGTTTATACCATTGCCCATCAAGATACATGCTAATTTCATGCAATCCAAAGGGAGCAGCATCTTCATTTCTGATTTTGGTTACTAAAAAAGATTCGGCTATTTGCTCAATAAAATCAGCACTGCTCAGTCCGTTGAGGTCTTTAACTAATCGGTTGTAATCGTATATTTTCATGCGATCTTCAGCAATATAGCAGGCTAAAAATTGATCTTGAAATGGACTGGTTTTATGATCATTGGTAAGACTATGTCTTGCAGATGAAGAGCAACGGTGATGTCCATCTGCAATGTAGATATCCTTCATTTTGTCGAAGCATTGCTCTATTTTATTGATCAATGTTTTATCCTCTACCACCCACAATTCATGTTTTCCTTTGTCCCATGAACTGAATTCATATTCCGGACGATCCAACATGATGAGTGCGTAGAGTTTTATAAGGTCTTCATTTCGCTGATGAAAAAGCAGAACGGGTTCTACGTTGAATTCAACGATTTTTAAAAAATGAGAAAACATTTCTTCCCGATCTGTCAATGTCTCTTCATGTTTTTTAATTCTCCCCTCGTTGTATTCATCCACCGAAGCACCTCCAATTATACCCGTGTATTCATGCCCTTCAATCGTCTGACGATAAAGGTAAAAGCACGCTTTTTGATCTTGTATGAGAATACCTTCGCGCAAAAATTCATCAAATTTATTGCGAACTTTTTGATAGCGTTCAGGTGTATTCGGCTCTGTCTTATCGTCCGTGTGAAATTCAGGATTAATGACGTGCAAAAAAGTATATGGATTGTGTTCCAATTTAGCTTGAAGCACCGTTTTATTGTACGCATAAAATGGGCGCGTCGCCACTAAATACGCTTTGTCTCTTGTTGGACGAATGGCTCTGAAAGGCGTTATTACAGTCAATTTGGAAAAGAATTAGTTTGCAGGACGAAGTTAGTAAGATGCCGTTGATTAGACGGTGATTTTTATTCTTTTTTTAAGTCAAATTTAAATTTTGTGTATCTTTTGAATTTATAAAATAAATAGGATGAATAAAATTTTATTTGCGATTCTGGCTGTTTTAATGGTTGGATCGTCAATTGCTATGTATCTGATCGGAAATAATTCGAGCCATCTTTCCGAATTAAAGGATTTTTGGTATGTACCTCTTCCGCTTGCCTTAGTTGCAATTTTGGGTGCGCTACGAAATAAATAGTGGTTTCAATTATACCATTTAATTAACGTTCTCTTCAATGTGTATTGGACTATTTTTTTTTGCGATCAATACGTAAGCAAAAACAAAAACGGGATAGATGTAGAAAGGTATGAAATGAATCAAGTAGCGAGAGGTAATAAAGAGCACCGTAATACTTGCCGCCACATAAATAATTCCCTTTTTCCAATTAATTCTTTTATAGTCGAGGAAGATGATGAAGGGCGAACCGACTAATGTGTAAAGTATGGCAAGTAGGGGACTGTTTGATACAATTAATAAAATGACAAGCAGATAAATTCCCACTCCAATTTGTATTCGCTTTGGGTGATCAATTAAGTGCAAAAGAAAGGCTAAAAACAGTCCTGTACTTCCGATTAAAAATAGTTTAGAGAATAATTCCATTAGCCAATTCTCCGAATTGAGTAATACTGATGTGTATAATCGTCAAAGTCCTTTCGGAAGATCCCTCTGTCATCAAATTGGTCGATTCTAACCTGACCGGCCGCATGAATGATTTCATTTTTATTGATTAGAATTCCGACGTGGTGTACCTTGCCTTTTGCATTAATAAAAAAAGGAATGTCGCCCACTTGCCGGTCTTCAAAATTAACCGAAATTCCAGAATTAACTTGCTGCGAAGCATCTCTCGGTAAGATTATTCCTTCGGCTTTTAAACAATTTTGGACGAGAGCAGAGCAGTCAATACCAAACAGTGATTTGCCTCCCCAAAGATAGGGTGCGTTGAGGTAGGCCATTGCTTTTTCAACCAAAGATTTGTTTTCTTGGTTTGGAGCTTGCAAAAACGTATACGTTTCCTCACCGAGTCTCATGCTGCTTGCATTAAGATTGCGCAAAGCTGAACCTAAAAAGAGTGTTTGCAAACCTGTCGGTCCTTTCACGAATGCCATGGCATCTTTTAAGTAAGTAACAGGTTCATTCAGCAATGTTTTATATTCTAAATGATTCAGGTACGTCAATTGTTTAAAGTCCATCCAACCCTCGTAATTTTCTTGCGGGAATCGAATTTTTATCCACGGTTTACCTTTTTCAATGATCTCAACAAGATCGCCAAATAAAAGTTGTGTGACAATTTCACTCGCATCAGAATTAGATGCTCTAATCGGAACAACAGTCAATTTGCAATACCCGTAATCAAGAATTTCCATTTTATTTTTTGGTTTGAAAATACTAAAAATGATCCAACTAATTACTTTTCAATCATGAACGTCTTTTTATTGACTCCGCTTAATTCGATCCGCTTCAATCCAATCAATCGCATCCTTTTGGGACGCTAGGAGAATAACAGGGTAGGTTGGTTTAAAAAACCGAATATGAAATTTTGCCAATATCCGAATGGGTAAATTATTTATGACATAAATAGCAGAAATAATTTGGTGTCTTGATTTTGCTTCGTTTGCGTAAAAATTTTGAACTTCATCTGGCATTTGTCCAAACACATTTTCAAAGTTGACAATCAGATAAAATCGGGCAGCACCTATTACCTTTATGATGGAGGATTCAATGTCTTTTGCTATTTCCAGCGTGATTTCAATTTCACTTGGATATATCACTTCAACATGTCTGTCATGAAAGATTTGTACGCCAATTCCTTGTATTTCAAACGCCGTAAAATTCTTCATTAGGGGTTGTTTTTGCTCTAAAATACAAAAAAATAGCGTGCTCTACTTTCGACAAATGATTAAAGTCTAATTCTAAATTGTCCCCCAACATAATTTGAGTTGAGTGATGGAGTAAAGGACAAGTCAAGTTGATTTACATTGGTCCGCTTTTTCTGAAAAGGATTCCAGTTTTTAAGCGGTTCATAATGATAAATAAGGTTCGTAACCAAAATTCCAATTCCTGCACCCATTAGGACATCCGGTACCCAGTGTCTATTATTCAATACACGCAAAGCACCAGTGGTAATTGCAAATAAATGACCGCTAGCAGCAAGTAAAGGGGCTGTCTCTCTAAATTCATTGTACAAGACTTGACTTTGGACAAATGCTTGTGAAGTATGTCCCGAAGGATATGCCGTATAAGCCCCATTATTTGGACGTTGAATACCTAATCCAAGTTTTAATCCCCACACAATTCCTGATGTAATCGCTTCCGACATGATTAAATATTTGGTTTGATTCCAAACGGTGTTTTTTGCCGGCACTTTGAATAAATCTGCCGTATACATCATGATAATTGGAGCATAATGAATGTAATCATCCACATGAGTTCGAAAAGTATCCGCTACAAACGATCGTGCTAAGCGTTGCAATCCGTACTTCGTCGAATCGCGCATTAAGTCAACGCTTATTATACTCAATCCTACGGGCAACCAGGCGCGCGAAAAAAACGACTCCTTCGTGTTTGTCGAATTGATATTTACATTTTCAAGCGACTCTATTTTAAGTATTGAGTCATTCTGCGCACTTCCATCTGAAGCAGAGAATAAGATAAAGAGGCCAATTAGTACTGCACTTTTCATTCGGTTTTGACTTTTGGTTTCAAAGCTAAAAATTTAGATTCGATAAAACGGTAAGATAAGGCAGAAACCGCATACGTGAATAATAAACTAGCACTGCCAAATATGATTAGTGTTGGGATCAATCCAATTGATTTAAAGTCGATAAAATGAACTAAAAGATACATCACGACCAAATGATACATATAAATTCCATACGAAATTTTACCCAAATACGTAAAGAGTTTAATCCTTCCCAATTTAAAAAGTGAATGTTTTCCTCCAATTTGTTCGATAATAATAAAAGCGAAGAAAAAGGACAATACAAATCGCTCGAGAAGTATTAAATCACCTTGGAATAGTTTATTTTTAGCAAGAATTATCGCAAATCCCAAAAGATAAATAGTGAATACCTGAAGTTTACTGATTGATTGGATTTTGTCCACCCATTTTAGCCCTTTAAAAACGCTCCATCCAAGAAAAGCACCCATTAAGATATCTTGACAAACCGCCAAGGTATGAAGGTACAGCATTGCTTCATTCTCTTTGTTTATCCAGCTAAAAATGAAGGATATAACATAGAGAAGAATCAGTAAGAGTGGAAAGGACATTTTTCGAAGGCGAAATCCAATGCTTAAAACGATTCCCCAAAAAAGATAAAATTGCTCTTCGACTGCTACGGACCATGGAGATGTAAGAAAATTGACCGTATCGTTTGCGCCGTTCCATATTTCATCAAAATTAGCGAGAAACAGAAAATAATACAGCGGTTCATGTCTCGTAAAATAGCCGTCGATAAAAGCGGGAAAAATAATAAAACCTACAATTCCAATGCTAAAATAAAGCGGCCAAATACGAAGCGTTCTTCTCACCAGGAAATAGCCTAAATGAAATTTGCCATGCGTTTTTTGTTCCTGAAAGATCAGAAATGTGATTAAAAACCCACTCAATACAAAGAAAAAATCAACTCCCAAACCTCCTTTTCCTGTGAATAAATAAATAATTTTGAATGAGGATGAATCGCCAAGGTAAGGAAAAAGACCACGGACTTCGTTTGAAAAATGGAGTAAAAGTACAGCGAAGGCCGCAATAAATCGCGCTGCATCCAAATTTTGAAAGTAGACTGTTTGCAATTTTTTCGGTACAGAATTGTTCAAAGCGTATCTTTCATTAATTTTGTATCAAATATACAGAAATTGGAAAATAACGAAACATTTGACGTCGCAATTATTGGAGGAGGAATTGTAGGTGCTGCAACCTTCTATAAATTGCAAATGAGAAATCCTGATCTAAAAATTGTTCTAATTGAAAAGGAGAAGGAATTGGCAAGTCATCAAACTGGCCATAATTCCGGAGTTATTCACTCAGGACTTTATTATCAACCAGGCTCACTCAAAGCAAAAAATTGTGTGCAAGGAAGACATGAACTCGTTGCATTTTCAAAACAATATGGGGTAGCGCATGATGTTTGCGGTAAAGTTGTTGTTGCGACCAAGAAAGAGGAATTACCATTTATGGATAAAATTTTTCAGAACGGAATAGCAAATAACACAGAAGGAATCGAGATGATCACTGCTGATCAGGTGAAAGAAATAGAACCTTTTGTTGAGAGTATAGGTGGCATTCATGTTCCATGTACAGGTATAGTCGATTTTGTTGGCGCAACAAATAAGATGGTTGAGGTTGCATTGGGTAAACAACCCAATTCCAAATTGGTATTGGGAGAAAAAGTAATTGCTATCAATACAAAAGACGGTTACAAAGAAGTTGTGACCGAAAAAACGGTTCAAAAAGCAAAGAAATTGATCTTTTGCGCGGGGTTGCAGGCAGATCGAATGGCAAAAGCGGATCAAGTTGATTTGAAAGAAAAAGTTGTTGGTTTTAGAGGTGATTATTATGAATTGACCGAAGAAGCAAAGCATAAAGTGAAGCACCTGATTTATCCTGTTCCAAATCCTGATTTTCCATTTCTAGGTGTTCATTTTACACGAATGACGAATGGTGAAACAGAATGTGGTCCAAATGCTGTGTTTACCTTTAAAAGAGAAGGGTATGGAAAAACTGATTTCAACTTTAAAGATACGGTGGATGCGCTTTCTTATGGAGGGACTTGGAAACTCTTTTTTGGCAATATGAAGTTCGGTATCAATGAGTACCGTCGTGCGTTTTCAAAAAGATTATTTTTAAAGACACTACAAACAATGATTCCTTCCTTAACTATGGAAGATATTCATCCTGGTCGCTCCGGGGTTAGAGCTTTGTTGTTAGGAGCAGATGGCGATACCCGAGATGATTTTAGAATTGAGCACACAGAGGACAGTATCCATGTTTTAAATGCGCCTTCGCCAGCAGCAACTGCATCTTTGGCAATTGGGGAATATATCTCTGAAATGGCAGAAGAAAAATTTGGTTTAAAAACGTCAATTATTACCGAATAATTCGAAAATAAATTTTGCATAAAAGAATCCCTTTAACGTCCGTTGGAGGGATTTTTTTTGATCCGAATTCGCTAATTAAGGACTGTAATTAGATTTTCATCCGCGCATCAGGCACAACATTTTGAGAAGCAAATTCTCCCTTTAAATATTTGTGATAGCCAGCAATTGCAATCATTCCAGCATTGTCTGTGCAGTATGAAAAGGGGGGGGTGAAGGTATTCCATCCTTCGCGTTGACCAATTCTTAACAGTTCACTACGCAGCAATGAATTCGCTGAAACACCACCTGCAATGGCAATATCCTTCACGTTATAATCTTGCGCTGCTTTGAGGAGTTTTTTGAACAAGGATTGAATGATTGTACTTTGATAAGACGCACAAATATCATTCAAATTTTCAGTGATGAAAAGTGGATTTTTTGCCATCTCTTTCTGTAAAAAATAAAGAATGCTCGTTTTTAACCCACTAAATGAATAATCATAGCCCGGTAAATTACTGATTGGGAATTTAAATTTTTTACGATCGCCCTCTTTTGCGTATTTATCTATTAACGGTCCACCTGGATAAGGGACGCCCATTATTTTTGCAGCTTTATCAAAGGCTTCTCCGGCCGCATCATCTATTGTCTGCCCAATCACTTCCATGTCAAAATAATCCTTTACCAAAACAAGTTGTGTATGTCCTCCAGAAACAGTCATACAGATAAATGGGAAGGTCGGATAACGGTTTTCTTCGTTCTCAATAAAGTGGGCCAAAACATGTCCTTGCATGTGGTTGACTTCGACCAATGGAATAGTTAATCCCAATGCAAAACTTTTAGAAAAACTTGTACCAACAATGAGCGATCCCAATAGACCGGGTCCGCGCGTAAATGCTACGGCACTTAGCTCTTTTTTGTCAACCCCAGCCTCTGTTAAGGCTTGGTGTACAACCGGAATAATGTTTTGTTGATGCGCTCGTGATGCAAGTTCTGGAACAACCCCTCCAAACTTTTCATGCACCGCTTGCCCTGCGACAATATTGGAATGAATTTTGCCGTTAATTAAAATAGCGGCTGAAGTGTCATCACATGATGATTCTATTCCTAAAATTATGATGTCCTTATCGTTCAATTTACTATTTTTAGCAAAAAATTATTTTCTATCACAAAACTAAGGAAAATACTCAAAGGAATTGGTGCTTCGATTTATCTTTTAATCGAATTTACAGCGCTCATTTTAATTGTTTTTGCATTCGGAATACGCATGTCGTATTTCCAAACACTCCTGGCTCAATCTGCTGCGGCCTATCTCTCGAGTGAATTGGATACAGAGGTGCGTATCGACAAGGTGGATATTGTTTTTTTCGACTTAGTTGATATTCAGGGCGTCTATGTAGAAGATAAAATTAAAGATACGCTCTTGTATGCGCAAGAAATGCGCATCAATATTGCTGATTTTAGTCTTTCTCAATCATTTGTGGATTTGGATGAGGTGCGCCTAACAAATGCAACCGTTCGTATGGTGAAATATGCCAACGACTCAACTTTTAATTTTCAACACTTAGTCGATTATTTTGCCAGTACCGAAGAGGATACAACGACCTCTAGTTTTGAAATCAATGTCCGTAAGTTGAAGTTGGAGGATATTAATTTTAAATACCAAGACGAAAACGCGGAAAAAACAACCTTTGGATTAGATTATTCGAACCTTGCTATTCGCCATTTGTCAGGTGAGTTTTCTGAATTCTCCATGGAAGGAGATGAAATTCGCGTGCAGTTAGAAGATTTGCATTTTCAAGAACAAAGTGGTTTTGCATTGTCTAAATTATCTGCGGGTATTTTGTACAGTTCCACCTTGATTCAATTAGACCAGCTCACACTCGCTTACAATAATTCAATTTTAATCTCAGATCAATTCCAATTGAGAACGCCAAATGGTTCCGAAGATTTTTCTGATTTTGTCAACCAAGTTTATTTTAAAGGGAATATCCGTAATTCAGTGATTGATATGGGCGATATCGCTTATTTTTCACCTTCCATTTACGGAATGGATGCAAAGATTAAGCTGAATAATGTTCTGCTTACTGGTCCCATTTATGGCATGCGTTTAGATAGTTTGGATCTTTCAATGCTAACGTCTACAGTATTGCGTGGAAATTTCCAAATACCAAATTTTGATCTACCTGATGAAGCGCTCTTTCAAGAAGAGATTGTACTGCTACAAACAACTGTCATTGACATTCAGCGTCTTAAATTAACCCCTTTTTTGGGAGGGGAAGATTACTTGGTTTTGCCTGAAAGTATGACTGAAGCGGGCAACATTCAATTGGTGAACGGACATTTTACGGGTTATTTGACAGACTTCCAAGTGGATGGTTATCTTACGTCTGGTATCGGCAATGTCTCCTCCGAATATGGCCTGCGATTTTTTATGGACAAAGCTGGTGTTCTCAATTATCAATCAGGATTGGAAACGGGTTTAGGGAAAGATTTAATTGTTGAAAATCTGAATTTAGGGGCCTTAACTGGAAATGATTTATTGGGTCTTACAACGGGATATGTGTCTATAGGAAAAGGTTCTAAAGGAACGAGTCTTGAGCAGATGGATCTCAAATTTGTTGGATCTTTTGAGCAAATCGAATTGGATGGATATGCTTATCAAGGTATAAACATTCGAAAGGGAGAATTTAAAAACGAAATATTTACAGGGATTATTGACATTGAAGATGATAATTTAGCCCTGAATTATGACGGGTCGGTTGACCTAAAAGGTAAGATGAAATTCGACTTTGTCGTACGCATAGACAATGCGAGTTTAACTGAATTAGATTATAAGAAGGCGGAGTTTGTCGATCGTTTACAGTCTAAAATTGAAGTACACATTGAAGGTACGTCACTTGATGAACTTACGGGAACTCTGTCGATTCGAGATTTGGATTATAAAGAAGGACCGCTTGATTTCAAGATGGAGAAAATGGATCTGAGTATTTCGCGCAGCGAAACATCCGACAGTGTCAATCTGTATTCAGATTATATTGATTTCAACCTGTCAGGTAAATTTGATCTTCAAAATGTATGGCCCGTCGTGCAAAATCAACTTGCGCGTGTGATGAATAATTTAATTGACGAAACAGATGCAAGTGCATCTAAGAATGAGTATTATGATTTGCGTGTCAACCTCAAGAATATTAATCCACTGCTTCAATTTGTTGATCCAAATATCTATGTCGCTGAAGAATCTAGGATTAGATCCTCCTATTCTCGTGCAACAAAAAAGTTAACCTTTGAGTTTAAGTCAGATTTGGTGACGTATGAGGAAATGAAGTTTACAGACATCCTACTTAATAATCAATTTGATAGTTTGAGAGCAAGTGTGCAGTACGAAATTGGCCTCGTTCAATTGTCAGATAGTTTGGGTGTTAAAAATGCAGCTCTTTTCTCCTACATAAAAGACAATCACTTTTCAACCAATATTGGTTGGGACAGATATGGAGATGTTGAACCAGCCTTATTTGCTTTCACCACAGAAATCGATTCATTGCAAAAAGTAAGTACCGAATTTAATCCTTCTTTCTTTTTCTTGCAATCGGAGAAGTGGAGTATCAGTCCGAAGTCAAAATTTGTGTGGACTCCTGATTTTATGCAGTTCTCTGAATTTGACATCACCAATAAGAATCACCTCGTAAATGTGGAGGGCAAGCTATCTAAAGATCCAAAAGATTGGCTTTATTTTCAGGTGCGTGATTTTGACTTAGCCGATTTGAATGGTATTTTGGATGGGGCCTTAACAATAGGCGGAGTGCTCAATATTGATGGTGGAGTGTCTGATGTGTATAAGAATATCCGTTTTATGTCTCTCTCCGATATTAAGGGATTAGTTATTGATGGCGAATTGGTGGGTGATTTATTAGTGGATAATAAATGGAATAAGGCGACAAACAGTGTTCAGATTTTTGGGAACTTAAAGCGGGATAAAAAAGAGACCTTTAAATTTGATGGCCATTATTACCCCGATTTGAAGAAAGAAAATTTAGCCGTTGATCTGATTTTTGATAATACAGATATTGGATTCTTGAATGCATTTTCAGATCCTGAATTGTATACGGATATTGAAGGAATCCTGAATGGTAAATTAAAAATTACCGGAGAATTAGTGAGTCCAGCAATCAATGGTTCCCTTGAGTTGCTCTCAACAAAGGTTAAAGTGCCCATGTTAAATGTCGGATTTGGATTGGCTGGCGTCCTCAATTTTACCCCAAATAAGATCACAGCTGACAAATTAAAAGTCTTTGATCAAGAAGGGAATAAAGCCCTGTGCACAATGAATTTGAAGCATAAAGATTGGGGCGATTGGAATTATATTATAGGTCTAGATATGCTCGGAGTTGGCACGGATAAACGTTTTCTAGCCATGAATACTTTTTATAGAGATGGTGACTTTTATTATGGAAAGGCTTATGTTAATGGGGATGTTTCGATCAAAGGCACACCCGATTTAACAGAAATGAGTATCAATGCCACAACACTTAAGGGAACAGATCTTAAATTAGCTATGTACGGTGCTGGCGATCTCGAAGAATCTTCTTTTATCGTTTTTGACACGATTTTGCCTTCAAAAAGGGAAGAAAATGGGGAGGTCATCAATCAACTTGAAAGTTCAGGACTTGTCATGAAAATGAAGTTCAACATATCGAAAGAAACGAAAGCAACGATTGTTTTTGATCCGATTTATGAAGATCAAATTGTGGTCGATCAAGGTGAAGGGAGTATCGAGTTAAATATGGATGAATATGGGGAGATGGAAATGAGAGGCAAATACACCATCTACGAAGGAGCCTATTTTATGCGTGTAAAAGGTTTAGTGAGCAAAGATTTTGAGATCCGAAATGGTAGTAATTTGGCCTGGACAGGCTCGCCGTATGATGCACTCATTGAAATTTATGCGGATTATTTGACGGAGGTTTCTTTAGAACCTATTTTACCGCCTGGAATTGAAGATCGTAGTGGAGACAAGGAAGAGGTTATCGCAACACTTAAAATGAGTAATACACTCATGGAACCAATCATTTCTTTTAAAATAAGCGCTCCCCGCGCTGATGATGTTGGGCAGACGGCTTTGCGCTCAATAGAAGCAGATCAAGATGAGTTAAATAAACAATTTATCGCCTTATTGGCTTTTGGTAAATTTTTATCAACAAATGGAGGTGCTGGCGGTTCTGGCAACGCGGCAATCGATTTTGCAGAAGGTCAAATTAATGAAATATTAGGGAGCGTGAGTAGCAAATATGCGATTGCTGCAGATTTAAGCTCTACATCAGGTGAAATAGGATTTTCGAGGCAGGTTGGAGAAAAAATAACCATCACTACTAGTTTGGGGGTGATGTCAGGAACGGAGACGAGTGCGGGAGGAATTATCGGTGATGTAGTGGTTGAATACCGCCTCAATGATGATGGTTCATCAACCGTTAACATTTTTAATTCATCAAATCAAGGCAGTGACGCTGAAAAAGGGCCATTCACGCAAGGGGTGAGTTATCATTATTCAGAAGTTTTTGATAATGCGAAAGAATTTAAATTGCTTCAAGGATTTTTAAATATCTTTAGAAGTAAAGCCAATGATGTCGACTACAAAAAAGACAAATCAAATGGTAAAAAGAAACCCGTTGAAGGTGCAAAGGAGAAAATAATAGAAGGTAGTTAGCTGCCGATTATACATAATTTTTAAGAAAAATAGAGAAATGAAAAAAGTTTTAGTAGCCAACCGCGGAGAGATTGCGTTGAGAATAATGAAGACACTTAAAAAGATGAATATCGAAAGTGTAGCTGTTTATTCAGATGTTGATGCAGATGCTCCTTTTGTGAAATTTGCAGATGAAGCCTATTGCATTGGTGAAGCTGCTCCTGCCAAGAGTTATTTGAACATGGACAAAATTCTAGAAGTGGCCATTCAAACTGGAACGGAAGGAATTCACCCAGCGTATGGTTTTCTTTCTGAAAATGCCGTTTTTGCACAGCGTGTTTCTGATGCAGGAATTAAATTTATCGGTCCTTCAATTGAAGCGATAAATGTGATGGGGGATAAGTTGGACGCAAAGCAAGCCGTTAAAAAGTTCAATGTACCAATGGTACCCGGAACGGATGAAGCGATCACGGATATTTCTGAAGGGAAGAAAATTGCTGAGGGAATTGGATATCCAATCTTGATTAAAGCTTCGGCTGGGGGCGGGGGTAAAGGTATGCGTGTTGTTGAAAATACTGCAGAATTTGAAAGCCAATTTGATCGTGCGGTATCGGAAGCAATTTCTTCTTTTGGAAATGGTGCAGTTTTTATTGAAAAGTTTGTTCAACAACCTAAACATATCGAAATTCAAGTAATTGCCGATCAACATGGTACTATTTTACATTTGAACGAACGTGAATGTTCAATTCAACGCCGTCATCAAAAAGTAGTGGAAGAGGCCCCGTCTCCCGTTGTTGATGCCGCGCTTCGTGCAAAAATGGGTGAAGCAGCAATTGCTGTTGCACGTTCTTGTAATTATGAAGGGGTCGGAACAGTGGAGTTTTTATTGGACAAGGATAAAAATTATTACTTCCTCGAAATGAATACGCGATTGCAAGTTGAGCATCCCGTAACTGAAATGATTACGGGATTAGATTTGGTTGAGGAGCAAATTAAAATCGCACGTGGAGAGAAACTGTCCTATTCGCAAGATCAAGTGAAATTAAAAGGTCACGCAATTGAAATTCGAGTGTATGCAGAGGATCCTGAAAATAATTTCTTACCGGATTTAGGTTCCTTAGTGCATTACAAAGTTCCAACAGGATTAGGGGTTCGTGTAGATGGTGGTTACGAGCAAGGAATGGCTATTCCGTTAACCTATGATCCAATGATCGCGAAATTGATCGTTCATGCTGAAACGCGCGAACTGGCAATTGAAAAGACGCTTGAGGCTATTGAGAATTATGAAATTGCAGGATTTAGCACAACACTCGGCTTTTGCCGTTTTGCTATTAATCATCCTGAATTTAGAAACGGAAATTTCACCATTAATTTTGTGGGAGATTATTTTAAACCTGAATTTCTGAGACTCGAAGCAACCGAAACAATTGGACTCAATGCATTCTCTGTCTTTAAAAAATACGGTAAAGAAGCTGAATTTATTGCATTGCCAGCAGAAACTACTGCATGGAAAATGAACCGTTAAGGCTTGTCAGCTTATGCGATATATGTTTATTTTGCATGTCTGAATATACTTGTTTTTTCGTTCGGAGCAGGCCATTATAATCAATCCCTTAGAACGATTAAAAACTTGAAAATGCTGTTGCGACATCCGCAAGCCAAGCATGTGAAAATTGAAAATAAAATCGATAAAATGAATGTTGCGATTCGCACGCGTCAGCATGTTATTTTTGATGTCTTTATTGCTGTATTGGTGGTTCAATTAATGGTCGCTAAAATATTTGCCCTTTTTGATGTCAATGGAATTGCTCCTACGGTGATGTTTTTAATTTTTATCGCCCTGCTCTTTCTTTTTTATTCATTGAAAGGAGGACGGGTGATGCCAAATCGAACAAATTCAGCTTCTAATTTTAGACCATTTTAGTTGAGCTTAATCAGTTTTTGTCGGAGAATGAGATGACCTGTTTCGTCGATTAAGAAGAGTATATATAATCCAGGTTGAAGATCAGCTGTGTAAATTTCAGGTGAGAAACTTCGGATGCAAATACGTCCATTTAAATCGACTATTAGCACTTGATCGCCCAAATTAAATTCACTCAAATCTATTGCTTGTGTGATTATAATTGCTGCTAAGCTTGTTTTTGGTGTGACCATGTCCGACAGCTCTAAAAAATTAGAGAACTCAACATGATGTAACATAGATGGGTCACTCCCTTTCTTTTCTGAACTGACCAAAAATTCATGGTTTCCGAGCTGTGCTACACCTTCAATTTGAATCGACCCTTCAAGTCCCGCAGTATAACGCATGAATGCGCCTTCCGAAAAATGCGCGCCTGCAAAATCATGGATAAAAACAAGTATGGGATCAACCAAAGTATAGCCGGTGAGTAGTAATTCATTTTTTTCTTCGTCATAGGCCGCTCCTGTTACCAAACATTCCACCACCAATTCGTCACTTCTTTCGATTGAATAATCGCCGGGAACTTTTGATAAGGGATAAATATGTGTCTTATAATTTCCCCAATTCTTGGTAAAGATATACAAACTATCTCCCACTGCAATCAGAGCTTCTGCGTCAAAATTCGTGGTGTATGTGGCAGGTGTAAAGTCATCCTGATCGGCATAGGAGAACCGAATTGTATCGCAATAAACCGTATCATTTGGCGTGGTCAAATAATCTTCAATTGAAATTTTGTAGATGGCAAGATTGGTGCGCGTGCCCGAATTATTTCCAAAATCACAGATGTATAGATACAGCTCATCCATGGTTAATTCTTCCCAATCAATATTTGATGCATTTGCAACCACCACCGTTCGACTAACACTTCCATCTGTTGTATCGATTTCGTAAAGCCAAGGTTGCCCTCCTGAATCATTATGGGTGATTACTCGATCGTCTAAAAAGAGAAGTCCTGACGTTTCATAAATTTCTGTATCCAATGCTGTAATTGCCGTAATTGTCAAATCTTGCCCCCAAGTTGATACGGTTATTAGTAGGTAAAATATGACCGCTAATTTCATAGTTTGAAGTTTTTATAGACGTCACTTTTTTTCATAATTCGTTTCAGTTCTTTTCGATACCGGTTAAACATTTTGATCGATTTTTTATCGAGCGCGCTGTGCTCACCAAGTTCATACTGTGCATACTTAAACTTGAATTCATAGGTCTGTTGATTTGCTAATCGTTGATCTTCTGTAAGCGAAGGATTAGACATGGCAAATTCATTATCTTGTTTTTGCTTTGTTGTATTCATGAGCATCCAATATAAATCAGCCGCAAAATCAAAGGATTCAATTTCCAAGGCCAATTGTGCATAGTTTTCATGGGCCGAAGCAATCGTTTCTGGATCCATAAATAAATCGTAAGAAATTGATCGCAAATGGTTTTGATAGGCTTCCTTTGCACTGCTCGCTTTTCGCGTTAACACATACATGGGATTGGACGTGCTGTAGCGTTCCCATAAATCGGCATACTGATAGGTGCTCACCAAATGATTGATTTCCGGGTTTATACTAGCGTATAAGGCCATTGTACTCATTGGATTTATGCGAAGAATGGAATCGATTAAAGCGTATTTCCTTTCATTGCTTGTTTCAAATTCAACCGCAGCGACTATAATTCCTTCATGTCGATTATAGTAAGCTAAACGCCATGCTAATTCGTCCAATAAATAGCGGATTAGTGAATTTCGAGACTCAAATTGATAAAGCATGGCCGTGAGTAATTGCGCGTGATCAAAGCGCCCGAGGGCAGCCAAGCGCATTGCTTTTATCGCAACTAATAATTGGGGTGTAGCAGTTAGGTTTTTTAAATGAGTGTGATAAAAAGTGTCGAAATTTTGCATTTCAATCAATTGATTGGCATCTTGTTGAACGACATCATTGGTGCGTTCAATTGAAGAATTGGTGCCCGAAATATGAACACCATTTTCGCTCATTATTTCAACCAAAATTGGCATTGCACCGGATTTTATCCAATCAATTAAAAGAGTATAACTCTCTTCAAATGTAGCGACAGCATATTCGTTTTGACGGCTTTGACGTGGTGGTTCAAGCTGGGGCAAAAATGTTTCATCTCGCTTTAGATAACCGCCATTAATGACAATTGAATAGCTGAAAGAGCAAGCAATATATGCGCTGTTAATGGAGGCGATTTTCATTAATGATTTTTGCAAAGCATGGCGCACCGAATCGGATAGCATGGGTTTGGCAGAAAATGAATAGAATGGATTTAATTGCGGGTCAAAGGTTTGTATGATTCTAATTTCTTGACCTGAAGAGAATCGCTGACAAAAAGTGAGGATTGAATCTTCAAAAACACGTTCAAATTTTTCAAAATCAGAACTGTTAAAATTGTATTTTATTAAATCATCATGATCAATTGCTGAACGGGACAACTCAATTTCTACGGCAATTGCTTGCAGTTGAAGTCCCATAATAAACGAGAAAAGGCAAAGAATTTTTTTCATCTTACCTGCAATTTACGATTTATTGAGAAAATCGACTAAATCCACCAACCATTTTCAATAAGTAATCGTGATCAGGTATGAAGAGTAGATTTGAACAAGCCTAAATCCCTTATTTTTTAATCAGATGCTCCTTTGGGACGCTTAAATTTTTTGTGAAATGGAAAATGTGTTGTTGTTTGTTTTATCATTTGGCGCAATTCCTGTGCTTTTATTTGTCAGTTTTCAACTTTTTAACCGCTTGGTGAGTCATTTTACGTCCGAAAAGTATCCCGAAAATGAAGATGAAATGGGAAACCTCCTTTCTTAAGGTTTAATGAGTGCTCAGCACTGTTGATTTTTTCAGAATGCTTACCTTCGACGGGTAATTATTAATGTTGAGTTTCGGAAAAGACGCATCCATGAAAAAATTTAAGCAGTATTATTTTCTTCCTTTTGTCGGGCTCGGCTCTATTGCCGTTTTTGGTTGGTATCAAAATGAAGGATCAATCGATCTGATGCTGGGTGCTTTTTTGATTTTTGTTGGACTCATTCTTCCGTTTTTAGTGGGTTTAATTCGCGATCGTTTTGATCATCAATGGACGCCTGCAATTCGAAAGAAAGCCTATGCAAATCAACCGTATACAGATTTGCTTAATAGGGGTTTTGAAAATAAGGAGCACGTGTATCTTGAAGGAGTAATTGACGGCTATTCGGTTTTTATCATTCACGATAGACGACTTACTATTGGTGTGAGTTTACTCTTTTTCTTTGATCCTCAAGAGATAAATGATACACATTACAACGCTTTTTTGAAAAAGATCGTCAAGTCAAAATTTGAAATGAGTATCCTCGGTAATTTGTTGACCAAGGTTGAATGTGGTTTAAAACCATGTAAAATTGATGCAATTGAAAACCGTTTAAATGAAGGAGTTGCATTTTTGAAAAAACACAATTATCAACCGATTGACCCACTTGAATTAAAGCGTCTCTATGAAAAAAGAGGCCGCTAAATCGACCTAAAAACGAGCCAAATAATCGAGGTAAGTTCTTGAATAAGGAAGGCCGTTATGCGTCATTTCCTCAACCACTATTAATCGATCGCCCGCTTTAAAGTGTTTCGATAATTCGGTTGAATTCTCAAGTGGAATCGTTTCATCTGCCGTGCCGTGAAAGAGTGTAATTGGTGCGCTGATCTGTTCAAAATAATCTTCAGAAGCTAAAGGATACTTCAATAAAAAGGAAGGTAAAAATGGAAATTTATGGCCCATGAGAGCGGTTAAGCTTTGATAAGGTGCAAGAAGAATGAGTTGATGAATAGGATGTTTGGCAGCAATCTGAACAGCAATTCCCGATCCGATTGAAAAGCCTTCGATTGAAATTTTCGCCGCAGTGATTTTTGATTCAACAAATTGGTAAACCGTTTCGGCATCTGCGATTAATTGGTCTTCTTGACTTATTTTGCCTTCACTTTTGCCAAATCCGCGGTAGTCGTATACAAAAAAATCATAACCTATTGAAGTAAATAGTTCGGCCCGCTCTCCCCATGTCCGATTTGAACCTGCGTTGCCGTGAAAATGAAGTACCGCACCACGGCATGAATCCGCTTTGAAATGGAGCAAATTTAAAAGTACGCCATCATGCATAGGAATCTGATATTCGTCAAAAGGTCGATCAAACTTAAATTGGTAGCTATGCGCAAGTTTTTCTGGAAAAAAGATGAGCTTCTCTTGGAATAGATAAATGACAAAACATGTGATTGCATAAGCAAGTGCAAAGCCCATAAATAAGCGCTTGATCTTCTTAAGGATAGAATGGGTTTTGGAGGTTGACGACATCTGTTAAAGATAAGTATTAGTTGTGTTTTATTCATCTTAACTACTTGGTTATTTGTTATTTTAAGTATTTTTTCGTATCTTGTTAGACATGAGAACAGAGCATAGAGAAGAACATCAACAACTAATTGAAAAAACTGTTAATTACTTGCAAGACAAGGGTTACGAAAGTATTAAAGCCGATATTGAAGGGTTTGAGACTCCTAAATCTTTTTTAATGCGTAGTAATGGCACTGAAATTACGCCTGATATTGTGGTAGAGTCAAATGGGCGAATACAATATATTGAGGTAGGTTATAAGGCAGAAGATACGGACTTGCTAAAAACCAAATGGAAGTTTATTAAGACCTTGGCTGAACTTAAAAATCGCCATTTTAAAGTGATTTCTCATAAAGGAAGTTATGGTTTTACCGATCAACTCATGAGAGATATTAAATTGACAAGTAGTTCTATCCGTATTTGAATTTTTTCGACTTTTTGGGTAGAAAAAAATCCCGGCCGTTTTGAGACGATCGGGATTTTTTTATTGCTTTGTTTGAACCTTAAGGTGCAGGTTCGTATTGTATAACATCTTGATCGATCATTCCAAAAATGGAATCACCCTTTTCATCTTTCATGTAAATTTTAACATTGTCACCAAACTGCATAAAAGGCGTTTTTGGACTACCTGTTAAAATGGTTTCAACCATGCGCTCTTCTGCTAAACACGAATAACCTAAACCTCCGTCACGAATCGGTTTTCCCGGTCCACCGTCTAATCCTTTATTTGAAATCGTACCCGAACCAATAATTGTTCCCGTTCCCAAATCACGTGTTTTAGCAGCGTGTTCTATTAATTGGGCAAAGTTAAATGTCATATCAATTCCTGCGTTTGCACGTCCGAGTGGCTTATCATTTAGATCTACCCATATCGGTAAACATACTTTTCCATCTTTCCAATGTTCACCCAATTCATCTGGCGTGACAGCCACGGGCGAAAAAGAACTTGATGGTTTTGACTGTAAAAATCCAAATCCTTTCCCTAATTCTTGCGGAATCAATCCTCTTAGGGATACATCATTCACGAGCATAATAAGACGCACATAATTTAGTGCTTTATCGGCTTTTGTTCCCATTGGAACATCATCTAAAATCACCGCCGTTTCAGCCTCCATGTCAATGCCCCAATCTGTTGTTTCAAACTGAATGGGTTCGTGTGGATCTAAAAATGTGTCCGAACCTCCCTGATACATCAAGGGATCTACCCAAAAACTAGGTGGCATTTCTGCGTTCCGTGCCTTTCTTACCAATTCAACATGGTTTACATAGGCCGAACCGTCCAACCATTGTGGTGCACGCGGAAGGGGAGAGGTGCATCCGATTTCGTCAAATGCAAATGTTTCTGCTGTTTCTCCTGCATTTAACGCATCATATTCTGCTTGTAATTTTGGCGAAATACGTTCCCAATTATCCAATGCAGCCTGCATAGTACTTGCGCTTTGTGCCAATGTTGCCGTTGATAAATCTTTTGAAACAATCAATAATTGACCGTCTCTTGTATTTGTATTAAGTGTTGCTAATTTCATAATAATCCTCCTGTTGTGAATAGGTTTCCTATTCAAATTCCGCCACAAAGGTAAGGATTTTCAATCTTTTTCACCGCGATCTTAGTCTCGAAATTAATTCAATGAAAAAAAAACGGTTGTTAGAATAATTATAAACTTCCTAACCTACGTCCGAAAGATAATCCTACATAGTGATAATATCCGATCACACTATCAAAAAAAGAATTGAAATTTCGCCTTCGCGTATATTCAAGTCCCAATGAAAAATTTCGAATATTTAGTTTTACCTCTGCCATTAAAAAATAATCAATATATCCTTCAAAATAGAGAGGGTCATCCAGCACAAATAAAATGCCAGACTGCAGTATGGGCGTGATTGAAATTTCATTATTTAATTGAAAATGATGTCCAATACCAATGTTTGCAGGAGAAGCGAACGATAATAGTCCATCAGAGAAAAAGAAACCTAGCCTAAGCCATGTGAGTTGAATAAGTCCGCAGAACTTACCCTTTCTTAAGTACCAATTATTGCCAGCTTTAAATTCTAAACCACCGCCAAATTCAGGAGGATTTTGTGGCAAGGTGATTCCTCCCATTGTATTAGGTGTTTTGCTTTTTACAGGTTTAAGCATGCCAAATGTTGGCGTCCAATCATAGAAGAACCGATTTAAATCGAGTGCTTTACCATCCGCTTGAGCATTGGCCTGGCTGCAATAAAACAGGAAGAAAATGACTAAAATTTTATACATATAATAGGACTAATTTATTTTCAATCAGTTCATAAAATCAAATGGATACCCTTGGCTATCCTTTTTCTTTGGTGTGATTCTAAGTCAAATATAGCTAATTTGTACTTGACTTTATTGTGATTTTTTTACTCGCGATAATATTCAAATGTCTTAGGTTGATATTGGGTGAATGAATGAACGGTCATAAACCTCAATTGAAATTCAGTCGTTTTAATTCCATTTCTAATCGATTTGGGCGTGCCCCAGACGTGAGTATCCTCGTTATGGGTCGCAGTATTCTGGGCTCGCTGCTGCTAGAAATCGGGATTGATGCGGAGAGCCAAATTTTGATTAAGCATCCCTAAGTTTCGGGATCTGCGGAGCACTGAACCACGGCCTTTTGCTAAACGGTTGTTGGCGGTTAGGCGTTCTTTTCTTTCGGTGCCTGTCTCCATCATTTTGTCCGTCCTCCAACGATTTTGTCATACTCAATGTCGTTGGGTTCCCACAATTCAATTTTGTTTCCTTCAATGTCAATAATGTGAACAAATTTGCCATATTCGAAAGTTTCGATTTTGTCAGCAATTGTCACGCCTTCCTTTTTAAGTTGCTCGACTATGGCTTCCAAATTTTCAACTCGGTAATTTATCATAAAGTCCTTTGTCGAGGGCTCAAAGTATTTCGTTGTCTCAGCAAATGGACTCCATTGTGTGAACCCTTTTTTTGTGGTGTCTGCGCCTTGTCGCCACTCAAAATTTGTCCCGTATTGGTCTGTGTCTAATCCTAAATGGGTTTTATACCACTCTTTCATTTTGTTAGGGTCTTTACATTTAAAAAAGACACCTCCAATGCCCGTTACTTTTTTCATTTTTGTCTGTTCGTTAAATTGTTTTGTTATAATTGTATTCGCTGCGAAACCAAAACCGAATGATGTCACAAGTGCTTAAATTATCAATGCAGTCTTTTTCATTTTGTTCGACTGTTTATTGTCTGATGTGTTTTCTTTTGCCCTTACAGCTAACGTCAGTTCGCCTAAAAACCCATTTTCGAGTTTTTAGACGAGCCCGTTTTTTGATAAATATACGTGTTTTAAGCGTAGATTTAGCGTTGTTTTGAGATTAGCCGTTGGTGTGTTTTGAAACTCTTAGTTTTCAGAAAAATCATTAAAGCATCCATAGCAGTTGTTTTTCCGCTATTATTTGCTCCTACAAAAATTGTTTCTTTTTCTGAAAAATCAATCTGACAAGAGTGAAGCTTTCTGAAATTTTGAATCTGAATGGATTTAATTCTCATTATTTATTCCTATTTAATCTCCTTGCCGAAAGCTTCTTCCAAATGCTATCCGCAAGTTTTATTTCTTTATCCGTAAAGCCATAACCATCTTTCAGGATTTGCTTATTAGTGATTTTCAAAATTTCGTCAATACTTTTTTTCTCCCGCATCATTTTGTCAATGGTGGCGAGTAAATCAGTATTTTCAGTTTGGTAGGGGAGCAGTATTTTCCCTGCTTCGCTTGGCATCAATTCCAAAACACCACCGCCATAACTACGACCAACAATTTCAGAAAAAGCCAACGATAAAGAATTGTAAAAACTGGCTATGAATGCGTTTTTGTCCGTGTCTTTTTTCATAAACACACGGTGCATTGTATCCGTTGTATAGGCGTTCGCTTCGTTTAAGATTAATCGAGGATAAAGATTATTTCTACGGATAAATAAGGCATCAGAAAGTTTGATGGAAGGAATCACAAACCAATCATCACGAATGCCTGTTTTGTACCCTTTGTTCACGCCCATTGATTCACCCAAACGAATGTAAGAGTTAGCTCCTTTGTGTCCGTTGATTTTCTCTTTGGCTGGAAATACCAATAAATGTGCTTTTGCTTTGGTTTGTCTATTCAGTTTCCAATCCTTTTCCGTAAAAATTACGCTATTCACCTGAACGCTTCTGCCAACCATTGGCTTTGCGTATTCTTTTAGGTCGTATGCTTCTACAACTGGCAAGGGAACAGTGAAATAATCATTTGCTCCTGTGGTAATGCCAACTTCTACACTGGCATAATTTCCAATTGTCGGAACTTTTCTTTTTTTTGCAATCTGTTCCAAAAAGTCTATTTCCTCTTGTTCTAAAAAGTAATAAGTCCACTTGTTTGATTTGAAGTCTATCTTCTTGGAAGGACTTTTTAAGATGTTTACATCCAATTTTTCAAGGTCTGAAGCGTCTCTTAATTCAAGGTGTTCAATCAAATGTGAATCGCTTCCGTTTTTCTCGCAAAGGAGTAAAACAACTTCTTGCTGAATGTCAGGGAAAACCAACTTTTCAAAAGAAATGATGTTGATTTTATTGTAGAAATGAGC
>Ga0222668_1000327_pt1 | contig 32898 bp, 15 predicted proteins | sample AntAcemetagen728_FD_179823 | JGI IMG/M metagenome (GOLD analysis project Ga0222668, IMG submission 179823) | Saline water microbial communities from Ace Lake, Antarctica - #728 | ecosystem: Environmental > Aquatic > Non-marine Saline and Alkaline > Saline | place: Antarctica: Ace Lake...
ATTAGAGTCATTCATGGTGGTCTCCCCGTCGGCGTCAACCGACGATTAAAACTTGAAATTGCGAGGGCCGATTATCGTCCCTCGGGAGACCACCTTTCAAGTTTCAACAATTATTGGGACACTTCCTGATAGACAAGAAGTGTTTTTGCGAGTGATTCGTTTTCAGTATCGGCAACAAGGGATGCGTATTTAATTTCGAAACAAATCCAGGTTTTCCTCCTTTAACAAATCGGTAGCGGACAATGAGTTTCATTTTAATCGGTTCACTGATTATTGGTTTGACACTCGGCCTGCTTGGTTCTGGTGGGTCTGCGATCACTGTGCCGGTATTGGTTTATCTGGTCGGGCATGGGACAAAAGAGTCGATCACCGAGTCAATGGCGATCGTTGGTTTAATTTCCATTGCCGCCGCGATTCCTTATGCGAATTCAAAACAGATCGACTGGCGGAGTGTCGTTTACTTCGGAATTCCCGGGATGCTGGGAACGTTTATGGGAGCCTGGCTGGGAGGTCTTGCTGCAGAGACGGTTCAGTTGCTTGTTTTTGGTGGAGTCTTATTAGCCGCCGCCTACATCATGTTCAGCAGGTCCAGAGGTCCCATCCGTGAGCAGGAATCAGACGACAAACTGATCTCACGGGCGCCGATCTGGAAAGTTGCCATTGAAGGGATTGTCGTTGGTATTGTGACAGGCTTTGTTGGTGTGGGAGGCGGATTTTTGATTGTTCCGGCGCTGGTGATCTTGGGAAAACTTCCCATGCGTCTGGCCATCGGGACGAGTCTGGTCATCATTGTTATCAATGCGGCTGTGGGCTTTGCAAAGTATGAGCACTATTTATTGGCTCATGAAATGACGGTTAACTGGCAGACCATCCTGATCTTCACATCCATTGGTGTCATTGGCAGTCTCATCGGCCAAAAGATCAATGCACGACTGAATCAACAGAGACTGAAGACCGTTTTTGCAGGCTTCCTCGTCTTGCTGGGATGTTTTGTCATTTTTCATGAAGGTAGCAAGCTCATTACAACAAAAGCCAATACGGTCACCGCGACAAATACAAACACAATCAACAACCAAGTCAATTAAGGAGAATCGAGATGTTACTGAAGTATTTCTACGACCAAAAGCTGGCGCATGCTTCTTATCTGGTCGGTTGCCAGAAGACGAAAGAAGCGATCGTCATCGATCCGGGTCGGGATATTGATCAGTATCTGGAGATGGCAAAACGCGAAGGGTTGAACCTGATCGCGGTGGCGGAAACTCATATCCATGCTGACTATGTTTCCGGCGCGCGTGAATTAGCCGACCGATTTGGTGCGAAACTGTATGTATCTGATGCAGGGCCAGCAGATTGGAAGTATGAATTTGCGTCGAACTACAAAGCGCAGTTGCTTAAGGATGGCGACTCGTTCCTGATCGGTAACATCAAGTTCGAAGTCATGCATACGCCCGGACACACTCCGGAAAGTATCTCGTTTCTGTTGACAGACCAGGGCGGTGGCGCGAACGCGCCGATGGGCATCTTCACCGGTGACTTTGTGTTTGTTGGTTCCATCGGTCGTCCCGATCTGCTGGAAGAAGCCGCGGGCATCAAAGGCAGTGCGGAAGCGGGCGCACATCAACTCTATCACTCCGCAGAACGCTTTAAGCAACTGCCCGATTATTTACAGGTCTGGCCGGCTCACGGTGCCGGAAGTGCATGTGGTAAGGGACTCGGAGCGATTCCCTCGTCGACAGTCGGTTATGAAAAACGATTCAATCCGGCACTACAGTTTACGGATGAGCAATCCTTCGTCGAGTACATTCTGTCAGATCAGCCGGAAGCACCAAAATATTTCGCGGTGATGAAGCGCGTGAACAAAGAAGGGCCGCGGATCATTGGCGATGCGGGATTGCCTGAGATGCTGGATGTGAGTCAAGTGGCAGTCACAGCCGCAGAAGCGATGGTGATTGACCTTTCACCCTCGTCTCAATACGCAGACGGCCACGTGCCGGGCACGATCAATATTCCACTTTCGATGCTTGCGACATGGGCCGGTTGGCTTGTGGACTATTCCAAGCCAGTATACTTGATCGCAGCTTCAGCAGAGTTTGCTGAAGCGATGCGTGTGTTACGCAAGGTGGGAATCGACCAGGTGCAAGGCCTGTTTGAGTCTTCGGCGTTGAGAAAGGCCGGGTTGAATACCCAGGGATATGTTTCGGCGTCACCAAAAGATCTGGCGCAACGCATCGAATCTGGTGAAGTCACTCTCATTGACGTGCGCTCGGACTCCGAATGGAACACGAGACACATTCCTGAAGCCAAACATTACTTCCTGGGAAAGTTGCCCGATCGTTTGACCGCAATCGATCTCAAAAAACCTGTGGTTGTACAATGCCAAAGTGCGGCGCGCTCGGCGATTGCGGCTAGTATTCTTCAGGCCGCAGACATCAATGTTATTAACATGGCCGGTGGCTTCCAAGCCTGGCAAACAGCCGGCTTACCGACGACAACGTCTGCAAATGAACCGCATTCATGTGGGACTGCCGGCGGTGCAGCATGTTCATAGGAGAAAACGATGATCGATATTCTGATTTTACTTACGGTGCTTGCAGCATGGTTCCTGCTGAATCTTTGGGTACTCCCCAAGTTTGGCATACAAACGTGTTTGAGCGGGTTTTGTAAACTGAATCCGCACACCGAAGGCAACACGCAGTATAATGCAGAAGCCCCCCATTCGGAGCCAGTCAACAGCGACGACATTCATGGTTCACGCCTTCAATAAAACGGAGAATGCAAATGATTTCAGGGTTAAGTCATACATCCAGTATCAATGATCCGGTTCAAGATAGGAATGATTCCATCGTGCACCATCAAGTTGTCATTGTCGGCGGAGGAACGGCGGGCATCACCGTGGCTGCGAAATTGACGAAGGGCTGGGGCAACGATACTGACGTTGCAATCATTGATCCTTCCAGCAATCACTATTACCAACCTGCCTGGACGCTCGTTGGTGCGGGAGCATACCGCAAAGAAGCAACAAGACGCGATGAAGCCTCTGTCATCCCACCAAAGGCAACATGGATTCAAGAGGCGGTAGTGGAGTTCGACCCGAAACAGAATCGAGTCAAAACGCGAGCAGGTCAAATCATTGAATATGATTTTCTCGTTGTCTGCGCAGGCATTCAAATTAATTGGGATGCCATCAAAGGGTTGAAGGAAAGTCTGGGCAAGAACGGGGTCTGCAGTAATTACTCATTTGAGAGTGTTAGTAGCACCTGGGATAACATTCGAAATTTCCAAGGAGGGACCGCCATCTTCACTCAACCTGCTACAGGAATTAAGTGTGGTGGTGCTCCGCAGAAAATCTGCTATCTGGCTGACGACTACTTTCGCAAACATGGCGTGCGTGATAAAAGCCACGTTATCTTCGCATCTGGAAGCAGTACGATTTTTGCGGTGGAAAAATATCGAACGATCTTAGAGGGAGTCATCAAACGCAAGGAGATCGATGCACGATTCAATCATAGCCTGGTAGCGGTGAGTGCCGACACGAAGGAAGCGATCTTCGAGAATTCAGAGACGGGAGAAGAGGTCTCGATTCACTATGACATGATCCACGTCACACCTCCGATGGGGCCACCTGCGTTCATTGCGCAGAGTCCGTTGGCAGATGAGAAAGGTTGGGTCGATGTCGATAAGTATTCGCTGCAACACGTTCGCTACCCCAATGTGTTCGCGCTGGGGGACAGCAGCAATTTGCCCACTTCCAAAACCGCTGCCGCAATTCGCAAACAATCTCCAGCATTAGTCAAAAACCTGCAGGCATTAATTGCTGGAAAACCACTCACTGCGAAGTACAACGGCTACACTTCGTGCCCCCTGGTGACAGGATATGGAAAGCTGGTGTTGGCGGAATTCGACTACGAAAAACAACCAGACGAAACATTCCCATTCAATCAGGCAAAGGAACGTTGGAGTATGTGGCTGCTGAAAAAGTATGTTTTGCCCCTGTTGTACTGGAAAGGCATGTTGAAAGGACGTGCCTGAAAGCTCATAAAATCACACTGCAACTGAAGTCACAATTCGATCAAAAAAAATAAGAAGGAGTTAGGAGAATGAGGGCAAACCATTTGCGAAATGTTATTCTGTTATTTCTGATGTCTGCGTTGGTAGGCACGGCGCTGGCCCAGCGTGGGCCGGGGCGTGGTTTTGGACGTGGAAAAGGCGGGCACGGTCAAGGCCAGGCTCATGATCGTGACCATGAGGCCTTTCGCTATCTGTTGACGAATCACAAGAAAATCAAGCGGACTGTAAACGAATTGCCGAATGGCGTGAAAACAGTCACAGAATCCTCTGACCCGCAAGTGGCAGTGAAGATCAAAGAGCATGTTTACTGGATGAAAGAACGAATCGAAAAAGGGCAACCGATTCGGATGCGGGATCCATTATTCGCGGAAATATTTAAGCATGCAGATAAGATTAAAATGTCATATGAGAAAACAGCGAACGGCGTTCGCGTCACGGAAACCTCAGATGATCCGTATGTCGCTCAACTGATCAAAGCGCATGCGAAAACCCTTTCCGCGTTTGTCGAACGTGGGTTTGCGGAAGCCATGAAGAACCATCCTGTCCCTGATCTGAAAAAGGGACCGCAGAACACAACGCTGGAATATATCAACCCAGCGATTAAGCAGTACGGCAAGGTTGTCAAACTTCCGCATGCCGTTCATCAGCCCCGCGACGAAAGCAAAATCTGTGTTGACCTGACGAAAGGTGGCGACGCGAACAAGCTGAACCCTGGTATTGAGAAAGTCGCTCGTTACATCAATATCTATCGCGGAGCAGGGAAGACACCTGCTAACCCGCATATTGCGATTATCCTGCATGGCGATGCCACGCTCGCTGTTCTCAACGCTGATGCCTATTCGAAACGGTTTGGAACAGAGGGAAACCCGAATCTGGATTGTCTGCACGAATTGCACGAGGCGGGAGTCGAAATCTATGTTTGTGGGCAGTCTTTAATTGGCAAGGGGGGAAAGCCGGAAGAGGTGGTTGTCTTTTCTGATGTTGCCGTTTCCGCGTTAACAACGCTGGTCAACCTTCAAGCGGATGGTTATGCGTACGTTCCTCTTCTGAAATAGAAATATTACAACTCAAACCAAGTTTTCAGAAGAACGACTGTGTATCATCGTGGCATGCGATGGCATGCCTGAGTATGTGCGCACAAACTTAATCACGGGGTAATTACATGAAGAGAGCGAATTGATGCGATATACACGGTTCATAGCACTGGGGGCTTGTCTTGTTTGTGGTTTACTGATCGCGACTTTATCTGCGCAGGATGCAGAAGTGATGATTGTTGAATACCCTGTTCCAACCGAATATCCTCCAGGGGAACTGGGAGAGATCGTCAAGCTTGGACGCACGATTGTTGACCAGACAAACGAGCACCCGCTGTCCAAAGCATATGTCGGGAATGCCTTGACTTGCAGTTCCTGTCATCTCAATGCGGGGACCGTGCCGCATGCAGCCAGTTTTCTGGGGACAGCCACCGCTTATCCTGCCTGGGCACCGCGAGAGAAACGTGTCATTACATTAGAAGACCGCGTGCTGAACTGTTTTATGAGGAGCCAGAACGGAATACGTCCTCCCAAGGGAAGCAAGGTGTCGATTGCAATTACTGCCTATATCACGTGGCTTTCGACGGGCAGTCCGATCAAAATGAATCATGCCAAGTCATTAGGGCCGAATCATGTGAAACCACTGGAAATTAAACCAGAGCGGACGAACACGAAACGCGGAGCCAGGCTCTATGAAAATCAATGTGCCGACTGCCATGGGAAACAGGGGCAGGGGACACCAGAAGGGCCACCCGTTTGGGGAAATCAATCTTACAATGACGGAGCCGGCTTGAGCCGTAATGCAAAGCTGGCTTCATGGCTCAAGGTGGCGATGCCTCTGGATGATGCGAACCTTTCGGAGCAGGACGCGTTAGACATCGCCGCTTACGTGAACTCACATCCGCGCCCTCGGTTTGTACTCAAAGAGCACCTGCCAAAACCAGAAGGGCTTGGTGTCTATGGCTGGTAATAATACTGTGGTTCTATGTTACAGTGGTTTTGGGAATTGGCTTTTTGCTTAAACTCTGTCTGTTGGCTGCCAGATCGGGGTTAGCTTGGTTCCTTACCGATTTCTTTGGCCGGCTTTTTCACACGATACAACCAGTTTTGCAGCAACCAGCTTAAGGCAGGAATCATGACCCAGGTCATCAGCGGGACGGTGATGGTTGTTGTGATGGCACTGCCGATTAGAAAGTGTAACTCGCTGGTGAAGGGACGAATCAAATTGATAATCGGAATGATGCTCACATAGACGGCAATCCAGATGATGATCGCCATTTTGTATTTGGGAGGATGAATCGCGGAATGCTGGCCATCGTGATGAGAAAACTCGAACCATGTTTCCAGGCCTGTGTTATGCGTCACGGCAGGCGGGCAATGCTCAAGGGCGTGTAAACGTGAAACCCAATGTTCGCGTTCGGGTGAACTTTTCCACCGGTCGAGATTTTCCAATCGGTCAAATCGAAGAATGATTTGATAGGTTGGTTTCGTGTGGGAATCCTGTTTAAGAACCGTGGTTCCCATGTGGCCGGGAAATTTGAGTGATGCTTGAATGGTACTGGTTAAAGTCTGTTCCCATTCTATCTGGTTTCCTGCAGCGGGGTGGGCGGTTACCAGCATTGTTACCGGATCAGAATTTGTCGATTGCATGCAGCCGCTGCTTTCCTGAGATGTTGTATATATTTCATTCGTTCAAAAATACGTAAATCAGATCAGTATCTTATCGCTGCCTTCGTGTTGAATTGAACAGCTAGGGCAGATTGTTTTTCTGCATTTTAAAATTACTCGGCAGTAAAAGATAACAGGGAAACACCTTATGTTTGCTACTTTGACTAGATCGTGTGCCGATCGTCTCCTGGTTTGAGAATTCATCTATACAATGTCTAAATTATCTGATAATTGAGTTCTGCATTCCCGATATAATTAGAGGCAGTTAAAATATGGTATCTGCCTAAGAGGTTGAGCTTCTCAAAGATTGTAAAAAGTTCAAGGGCTGGGTGGAAGGATTCACATCAATGGACTGTGTGACACATAAGAGTCTGTTTTCTGTATTGCTGCTTGGATTACTCCAGGTAGGTTGTAGTTCGATGAATCATACCGAAGCGGGTGCCGCCAATGGCGCAGGCATCGGTGCCATCACAGGTGCAATTGTTGGCAGCCACTCAGGTAATGGGGGCGCCGGTGCTTTAATCGGTGCGGCAACGGGAGGGCTCGCTGGCAGTCTGATTGGAAATGCAAAGGATGCGCGAGAAGAACGCGACGTTGCCATCGCACAGGCGAACCATGAGCGAATGGCACGCACGGCGATCAAAAATCATGATGTGATTGAGATGGCACACAATGGTGTGAGTGATTCTGTCATTATGGGCGCCATTCGCAGTCAAGGTGGTGCATTTGAGCTCAGCCCGCAGACGATCATCGTATTAAAGCAACAGGGCATCAGTGATCCGCTGATTCAATTTATGCAGCAGCATAATTACGTTTCTGCAACCGAGCCGCTTGTTGTGAAGCAGCGCCCCACCACCGTGGTCAGTTCACCATCAGTGGTCTACGTGACGCCTCGTCCGCGGCGGCATTATGTCCGACCACGGTCCGGCTTCCACGGTCATGTCCATTTTTAACGATTTGAGATCGCCATCTGTGCGGCCGCTTTATTTTTCCAGTCGACAGTGAGCCACAAAATTGCTTGACCATCCTGGCTTCCAGTTGCGACGTATCGTCCATCGGGCGAGAAATCAACGGAAGTGACTCCCTGATTGTGGCTGTTCAGAGTGAGGATTTCTTTTCCTGATTCGGTATCCCAGAGCTTGGCAGTACCGTCTTCACTGGCAGTAAAAGCGCGGCTGTCGTCGGGTGAAAAGACTACAGAAGTAACAGGAGCGGTGTGACCTGCCAGGACGCGTTTGTTTTGGGTAGCAATTTCCCAGAGAATGGCGGTATTGTCTTCAGAGGCTGAGATCAATCGTTTTCCGTCATGCGAGTAAGCGACTTCCAGAATGGGCCATTCATGGCCTTTAAACGTCTTCATTTTCTGACCAGTTTTAGCATCCCACATGACTAATGTTTTGTTATCTGATGCAGTTACAATTTGTGAACCATCGGGAGAAAAGACGGCGCTCTTGACATGTGAGCCACGTTGATCGAGAGTCAAAATCACATTGCCAGTGACGGCATCCCAGACTTTTGCGGTGCCATCATCGCTGGCAGTCAGAATCTGTTTGCCATCTGGAGAGTATCTGACCGTGTTGACATAACCTTGGTGTTTCTGTTCCAGTTTCTTTTCTGCATGCCCGGTCTGGGTATTCCAGATTTTGGCCGTATTATCCCAGCTGCCGGTCACAAGCCACTTCCCGTCAGGAGAAAAGGAGGCCGATGCCACAACGCCATGCGGGTGAAACGTCATGACCTGTTTGGCACTTGTGCCACTCCAGAGCCTTGCATCGCGTCCGCCCACCGTCAGGATTGAGTCATGATAAGGCGAAAACAGCGCGGTCCACAACAAGCCGCCTTTCGTTCTGAAATCCAGAAACGAATTCAACTGCCCGTTTTTACCGGGAATGAGGAGCTCTTTTCCGGTATCCACCGCCCAGACCTGAATGACCCTTTGTTGAACATTTGCAGTGAGTAATCTTTTATTATCATGTGAAATACTGACCGAATTAATCAGCCCCTTCGCAGGTGTGATTGTTTGAATCACTTTGGGAGTCGTGATGTCCCAGATTCGAACCAGGCCATCAGCGCAACTGGTGACAGCCTGTTTTCCGTCGTTAAATACAGTCATAGAAAGAATGGCGTCAGGGTGCTTCAGGATCGATTTCTGGTTTTCTTTACCGGTTGCAACATCCCAGTTGCCTACGGTATTGTCACCACTGGCTGTGAGTACTGTTTTCCCATCGGGCAGAAACTTGATGGATGAAATTCTGCGTGTGTGTCCTTCAAGTTTATGTAGTAGTGCTCCGGTGGTGACGTCCCACAGCATACACCGGCCACGCGCATCCCCGCTGACACAGAAACGCATATCTGGTGAAAATGCAACGGCACTGACTTCTGATTGATGCCCCTGGAGTTCGTTGATCCGCTTACCGGTTTCGAGATCCCAGATACATACTGTTTTCTTATCACTGCCGGTAAGCAATAAACGCGAATCGGCAGAAACATCGATGGCGGCGCTACGTCCGGTGTGTTCGAACCGTTTGTGCTCGGTTCCCGTCTGGATATCCCAGATGCGTACAGAGTTGTCTACGGCTGCGGTTGCCAGATGTTTACGGTCTGGTAAAAAGATGGCGTTCGACGCCAGGAATGAGTGCCCTTCGGTAAATTCTTTTTCCGCTTGCCCTGTAGCGACATCCCAGGAAATGGCAGTTTTATCACGACTGGCTGTGACCAGTTGTTTCCCATCATTCGAAAAGGAAACATCCAATACAGCATCCACGTGTTGTGCGAGTACTCTTCCTTTGAGAGTACGAATTTCGGCATAATTGGCAATGTTCCATAATTTCAGGTGCGCGTCATGACTGGCTGAGAGAATCCATTTCCCATCGTTTAAAAGTGTGGCGGACTGGACCCAACTATCATGGCCACGAAATGTCTTTAATGCTTTTCTGCTTGCAATGTCCCAGAGCTTTACGGTGTTGTCATGGCTGGCACTGATAATCATCGTACCATCGTTCGTGAATTCTGCTGATTGCACGCTCTCCTGATGTCCTTCGAACGCAATGTAGGGTGGCGGTTCGTTTTGCTTGCCGGATACGATTTTTGAAAAGTCATAAGGCACAATATCCTCAGGTTTCCACAAGAGGATACGCCGGTCATAACCACTGGTGATGACATGCTTGCTATCAGGGTCAGGCGAGAAGTGGGCAGAATAAACGGGGCCCTGATGGCCGGTGAAGGGGGCACCCTGTTTTCCTGTTTCCGCAGACCAGATGACGGCTGTTCCATCCTGGCTGGCTGTGACAATGCGACGTTCGTCGGTTGAGAAGTTCGCATCCCAGACCCACCAGTTATGTCCCCAGAATCGTTGTAATTGTTTTCCTGATTCCAGCTCCCAGAGTCGCGCTGTTTTATCATAGGAACTGGTCAGCAGCCGCGTTCCATCTTTGGAAAATGTCACGCTTAAAACGCCCTCCGTATGACCTTTGTCAAACGGTGATTTTTGTTCGGGGGCTTGAAATACTCTGGGAATCTGCGAAAGTGAATCCAGGTTCCAGAGTTTGATAAACCCCTTGCTGTCTTCACTGCCTGTGGCCAGCGTTTTCCCATCTGGACTGATTGCGACCGCTAACACCGGATTCTTATCATGGTCGAATGTGGCGATGACTTTTCCCGTTTCGCGATCCCAGAGCCGCGCGAAACCGTCTTTACCGCCTGTGACGAAGCGTGAACCATCTTTCGAAATGGCGAGCGCGTCAACTGGTGCCTGAGCATCGAATGTGCGACTGCTTTGTGAGCAGAGATGCATGAGTCGCCCCCACTCCCAGTTACGCAATTCTTCAGGACACCCTTTGAGCAATTGGATTGCGCTTTCGAACGCGTTTTCATCAATCTTGGCAGCCGCCAGACCAATCCGGGCAATGTAGGCTTCGTATTCTTCCGCTTTTTTTGCCGCGAGCGCTTTGTCGCGGGAAAGTTCAGCATCTTCACGTGCTATTTCGGCATCTTTCAATGCCGCTTTTTCTTTGACAAGCGCAACTGCTTCTAACCGTTGCGCCTCTTCTGCTTTTTCTTTTGCAGCAACAGCTTTATCGCGTGCAATCACTTCCTGGGCACGGGCCTGATCCGCTTTTTTACGTTCCTGGACTGCGGTGTCCCGTTCAGTTTGCGCCACTTGTTCTGCTGCACGTGCATGATTTGCTTCTGCTCGAATCCAGAAGAAAGCACCGGTGACAACCACCATGACTGTAGCCAGCATGCCGACAAAGACGCGTTTTGCTGTGCGGAGCCGATGTTGCCGTGCATCGCGTTCTGATTGTGCCGAACGGATGCTTTCAATCAATGTGGCATGTGACGGTTCTTGTTCATTGAGCAGTGAAAGCCCAAGGTCATAGTCTCCCTTTGCATAGGCGATATTCGCATAGCTTAGAGTCGTTTTAGTGACGCCCTCTTGCGCGGTGGTATTTTCCGGCCAGAGTGAAAGCGCTTCCTGGAAACCGAATAAGGCGCGTGAAAACAGTTCATAGTTTTCTGATTCCACGGCTTCAGTCAAATCGGTTTCGGCTCTCGTTGCCAGAGAAATACTTTCCGAATGTGACTGGTAATCTCGGATGGCTTGTTGCAAAGCCTGCACGCTGGGATAGCGGTCCTGGGGTTGTGTTGCCATTGCTTTCATTGCAATCTCAAACAATTCCCCTTTTTTCTCCGTGGGCACAATTTTATTTTTGGCAGCCGCCATGAGGCATTTCATGGCAGACTTACCTGTATGAGGCGGTCGTCCTGTGAGGATTTCGTACAGGATCGCCCCTAACAGATAGATATCAGACAGCGGTGAAATCTTTTCGACAGGCCCGGTTGCCATTTCAGGGGCCATATAAGCGGGAGTCCCCCCCATACTGGACGTAGTGCAGATACTGTTGGACTTTCGAAAACCAGAGGTAGACTGTGCCAGTCCCCAGTCCATGACGAGAACCTCGCCGAACTCGCCGATCATTACATTTTCTGGTTTTAGATCGCGATGTACGACGCTTCTGGAATGCGCGAAGGCAACCGCATCGGCGACTTTCATCAGAATACTCAGGTTTTCAGGCAGTGAATTTTTTCGGACTGTCTTTAACCAGGGGCGGCCTTCCACTTTTTTCATCGAATAGAATAAGGCACCGCTGTCATTACTTCCCACATCATAAATGGGAACGATATTGGGATGGTCCAGCTCGCCGGTGACAACTGCTTCTGCAAGAAATTTATGCCGCTGGTCACGATTCTGAGCGGTTTTCCCCTTCAGCATCTTGACGGCAACCTGGCGATCAATCGAAGTCTGCCGCGCTGTATAAACAACTCCCATGCCGCCTTGACCAAGAACTTCTAGCAGTTCGTATTCGGCATCGGTAAATTGTTCAGACTTTGTGGCGTCACTGAAATTTCGTTTTTTGATCACAAGCGATGTCTGATTGGTAAGGTCTTCGCCCACAAGATCCGGAGCTTTGATGGTCATCTCAGGACCTTCTGCCATCGTTGCCATTCCGTCACCCCAGGCCGAATTCATCGTCGCCATGAGTTCGGGAGGCACATCATCAGAGACCAGTGTGGCATCGATGTCGCGTGGCGTATTGTCGTCTTCGACCAGTGTGGCGTTGATATCCGAATCAATGGCGGATTCATTGAGAACGAACGTTTGTTGATTCGAACCTTCAGCATGGTCTGCTGGGATTTCGCTGATTGTCTCAGTGTCGAGTGATCCTGTTTCATTCAATTCTGAAATCGTCTGGTCAATGTCGCTTGTTGTCGCATCAACGATCGTGGCGTTAATCTCATCTGAAAAATCATCTGAAACCATGGTCTGGTCATTTGAGGCGAAATCGTCCACCGTGTTGGAACCGGAATCTGATTCACTTTGGGTATGCCCGAGATCCTCTGGATTTGAACCATCTAAAGTCTCGTCTGCCTCACGAAGTAATTCTTCTGACTCCCATTGATCCGAGAGGATAGTTTGATCGTTCTCAGCATTGTGTTCATCAGAATCGAATTCTGAATCGGAATGAGTCTGATCATTGTGCGAGCTCAACTCATCAGATGAATCATTGTCTCGTTCTTCTTTGTCTGGAATGTTGTTCATAATCTTACCCGCATGTGGTCGCTGTTTTTATTTCTAAAAAATAACGACCGTCTCTATTAAGTATGATAATTGCAATTCGAATTTCATTCAGTTCTTGACTGATGTTTTACGAAGGAGCCTCGTCTCGTCTGACGTTACGGATTTCTTTTGAAAATATGATAATGACGATTCAGTAATCGGTTTCCATATTTTTCCATTGCACCATCAAATTCTTCCTGTTTGATCGGTTTTTTGAGCAATGATTTTCCATGAAAATAACCGGAAAGTAATGCTGCGCTGCTCCATGCTTTTTCAGCGGTATTCGCTTGCTTGCTGTCTAGATCAGTGGTGGCTTGATTTGTGTTCGTTTCAAGATTGTTCTGATCAGTATCACGATCTAAACGAATTGCCGAGTCTGAAGATTGCAAACCCGAACGGTTGTCGATCAGGAATTGCTCTGAAACCCCGAAATGGTTGGGTGTCGCAGAACCATCCGTCTTTGCGGTGATGACCGTTGTCAGGTTCTGTAATGCTTTCTGAAAAAGATTATCATTAGCAGAACTCGAAAATGGTGATTCTGTCTCTAACTGCGTACTACTGTCTTCGCCTGGAGAATCCTGATTGTCCTCGGGTGACGATTGATTCATCTGGTCTTCCGTGACATCCGTTGCTTTACCACCACGAATATCAACATCCATCAACAGCCGAATCCGTTCTTCACCTGCTTCCTTTAAATAAATATGATATCGACCGTCAGGCAGTGATTTGAATAATTGGGGCAGGTTATCTAAATCGGACTCCGGAAGTGGTACGTCTTCAATCACCGTCCCATTAGGGGCCAGGATCCTTAAGAAGACAAGACGTTCCGCATTTTTATTTGCTTCGTTGATTGCTGATTCAATTGATTGTGAATCTTTCGATGTAAATACCGCCTGCTGGTTGGAAGTCGAATCAAGAATCACTTCGGTTCGCGGAAATATCAAATGTGGAACCTGTGGCGTTGTATCAATGGCGACATTGGCAAAACCTTCACCCGGTGTCGCCAGTAATCCTGTTTGACTTGTAAAGTCCAGACTTCCACCACCATCCGTGAAAGTAAACTGCATGTCTCCCTGCATGGTCACCAAGATCGGAATATCCGCAGCTGGGTTTGCGATATTCGGGTTCCCGATATAAGTATGCGAAAAAACAAACGAACCCGGGTCAGAGAAATTAAAGGTCTCGACCGTTCCATCGCCCCAGTCCACGGTGATAAAGAAGTTTTGCTCTGAAAAACGACCGAAGTCTCCGGTAATCGTTCCTTCTCCCGTAGCCAGAATTTGAGGAGTGAAAATATTACGCAGGTCAGGAGGTACCCCTGCGATGGCTCCCGTTTCTGAATTCAGAGTCGTACTGCCATCGATTAAAACACCACCATTACCGAAACCAGAGAACGTCCCGCTTCCCGCAACACTGTGGTCTGAGGCGGCACCCGTATCATTGATATCTAAAATCCCATCGCCGGCATTGACATTGATGTCCCCATCGCCGCCAAAAGCGCGAACGGAAGCGTTTAATGTCAAATCTCCCGGCCCCGTTGATTCCAGAGCGATATTCCCTCCCGAACTATTGGTGACGGGCGCATCCACTGTCAGCGGGCTGGCATTTGTGATGACGATATCACCCGCAACACCGGCTGCGTTTGTGACGCCGGCAAGACCATCAACTGAGCCAATGGTTAATAATGCCCCACCCAGATCGTTGTTGACTTGAATGCTGCCGGTATCCGTGTTCCTCGCTGCGATCAGAGAAACCGCCGTCTCTATTGAGTTCGCAGAACCAGCTCCGTCTGCGGTCCGGAATACCAGTTCCGCGGCCGTGATATCTCTGCCTCCCGTGTCTCCTGCATCAACAACGCCGCCTGCGGTACTCGTCAGTCGTGTCAACGTGGTTGTGGATAATTGCCCGATTGAAATATCGTCACCCGCCTGCAAATCGACAATACCAGATCCCGCGTCAAAGATGGTTCCATCGGACATGGAGATTCCACCACCACCAGATCCCAGGGATGCGGAATCCGCGAGTAATGTGATCTTTCCATTAGCCGAGTTTACATCTCCATCACTTCCAAAGCTCAGGCTGTTTTGTGCTGTCAGATCTATCGTTCCGCCGTCGGTGCTGAATCCATCATTGATTTGAATTGAAGAGTTCACTCCGGTCGCCGTAACTTGAATAGTACCTGTTCCATCCGTCGAAACAACATTCGTCAGGGTGTCGAAATTCTCAAATTCCATCGCACCATTCGTTTGAATTGTGATCGCAGAGTTCTTTGTTGCGATTTCTTCAAATGCAGTGTCTTGCCCCCCCGTTTGCAGAAAGTCAATCGTGCCGCTGTTCGTGGTTAATTTCGAGACTCCCACGGAACCGGTCTCTGTTGAGGAAGTATTGGCGAGATCAAGATTCCCCGTTGTGGTATTAATCGAAAGTGTTCCACCAGCGAGTTCAACCCGCTCAGTATTTCCAATACCGTTGGTTGCCTCTAATGTAATCGAACCGGAAGCAGCATTAAGATCAATCCCTGGTGTCATTGCGTCACTGTCTGCATCGTTGATCTCTCCTGCCGAAACAACAGAGATTGAACCATTCAGAGCAGAGAGGTCACCCAGTAGAATATTTCCGAAGTCGATCGTCGATACATTGATTTCCGACATCGCTCCCCCCGCAGAGAGGGATGTGAGGGTCAGAAGGTCGGTCTGGGCATCTCCAACGTTTGAGATGGTAATGGTTCCATCCAGGGTTATTGCTTGAGCGATCGTTAGCGATTGATCACCAATTTGTGACAGTGCAATCTCTCCGGTATCTGTTTTCATGCTGGTCACTGTGACCGACGTTATGGCTGTGTTATGGAACAGGAGATCGCCGTTGATCGTATCAGCCGAGAGAGTTTCAACACTTATTTCCAGGGTATCTCCCAGGTCAATTCCTGTGACGGCATTTACGTCCAGGCTTTTTGCGAGAATATTTAAATTGTCTGTCATACCATCGTTCTGGTCGATGATTGCCGCTTGCGAATCGAGTAAAACGTCACCTGCTTCAGCTTGAATCAACCCTGCGAGTGAAATGTTGTCACCCGAAGTGACACTAATATATCCCCCCATGCTCTGACTGATGTTGTGGACGATGATCGTATCCGTCTCGACAATCTGAATATCGCCTGTCGTCAGATTGGTGATATTCACCTGGTCGATGTTTGTTTCAATCGCCCCGCTGGAATCGGCGGCATTACCGGCACCCAATGCGGCCATGATTGTGACACGCGCCCCCGATTCATTGGCGACCAGGTCTTCGCCTGTATCATCGCCGGCATCGATGATGCTGGAATCGGTCGAAAGTTGAATCGCAGAGCCTGTCGCATTGGTCGTGACGATATGTCCCAGCGTGATCGCATCTGTCGCGTCCAGAGTGACGGTGCCATCACCGGCGTCGATGAACGCACCGTTTGCCATGGTAATACCGCCGACACCACTCGCATTGTTGTCTGCGGTGAGTAGCACGCTGCCTGTTGTACTGACCAGACTTGTGGAATCGTTGAAGACAATGTCATCCGCGGCAGTGAGCATCACACTACCTGATGTGTTAATCAGGCTTGAGGAACCGTTAAAGATGATGTCATCCGCAGTTGAAATCGTGACGGTTCCCGTTTCACTTTGAATATTCTCGTTAAGACTCAAGTCAGCGCCGGGGCTTGTCGTCTGCAAAAATAGCGTGCCTGTTCCCAGTGTTTGCACTAAATCCGTGACCGTAATACTGCCGGTTGAACTCAGCGAGACATCAGTATCAATTCCGCCAGTCAGCGCCATAGAGTCGGCATTTAGATCGACCAGATTCAGAGCAGGGGAAGTATTCGTAATGGTGAAAATACTGCCGGTGGCCGTTCCATCAAACTCTTGTGCTGTGATCTCGACAGTTTGATCGGAAGTCGATTGAAACAAAATGGCGTTGACGGCGTTGATATCAATGTTTCCGACTCCGGCATTGATGATCTCCGGAGCATCCAGCCGTAAATTCGAAGTTTGTAAACCATCAGGAACTGTGATCGAAACGTCCGACACCAAGCCGATTGTATCCTGAGTATTGCTGATGTCGACGCCGGTGGTTGAAGCATCCAATGCGCCACCCGTGGCTTTAATGAATGTGGTTCCCGCTATGCCGGTTCCTGCATCAAGGTTAATCAATTCGGGTGTTGTGCCGGTATTATGAATCGCGATAATCGCGCCGCTGGTCAGGTCGAGATGATCAACGGAAGTTTGTAGCGGATCAAATCCTGTTTCGGTAAAGATGCTGGTGATGCCACCGATATTGCCTCCCGCAACCGCAGTCAATTGATCGCCGGTGATCATGTTTAGATCTGAGCTGTCAGGATCCAGAATATCACGGCCTGCGTTGAGTGTGATATCCGCATTATTCTGAGCAGTGATTGTCGTAACAGAAATATCGCTTTCGGTTCCTGTTGCCTTGAGCGTGATGCCATGATCCATATCGGACAGGGAACTGTTGGCGGAGAGCACATTCAGTGCTTGAATCGTTCCGCCCGCATTCACCGTGATGAAGCCATCGGCTGTCGTGACCTGAGTCAAGATAATGCTATCGACTTCATCAATGCGAATTCCACCAGCATTTGTATTGACGGCTGCTGTCACACTATTGACGGCAGTATCGACGTCAATCCCGTCCAGAGAGCCGTCTGCACTGTTGGACGTCAACATTAAGTTATCTGCAGTGATCCGTTTGTTATCGAGATCGTCGGTGTCAAGAATATCATCCTCGGCTGTGAGAGTGACATCCGCATTTCCGTTTGCAGTAATCGTTGTCACCAGGATATCACTGTTGATGCCAGTCGCTGTCAGTGAGATGTCGTTGCTCTCGCTGCTGGAATTGTTCATGGAAACGACTGATGTCGCTGTGATTTCCCCCGTCGCATTCACAGTGATATTCCCATCAAACGTTGAAACATCCAACAATGTAACAGCATTGGTGTTGTCGATAAAGAGATTTCCAATGCCGGAAATCGTGGCAGAGAGCGTGCTGATTTCCGTCTCCAGCGGATTGCCATCTCCGATTCCAGTGGCGGCGTTTAACACTGCCGTTGAGGCGATGATATCTGGATGGAGGTCACCATTATCGACAATCGTGGCAAATTCAGATGTAACGGTGACTGTTCCGGTTGTGAGTAACCCACCTAAGGAGATCGTGCCATCTGTGGTGAGACTAATATCACCTGCACCGGCATCGATCAAAGCGCCATCGGCCATTGTAATGGGATCGCTATTATTGTCGACGGCATTGTCGGCCGTTACGGCAACTGTACCGGAAGTCGAGTCGATCAAGGCGGCGCTGCCGAGAACCACATCGTCTTCGGCAGTGAGTGTGACGTTCCCCGTGTCGCTCTTAATGGTGGCGTCGAATTCAATCCCGCTGCCGGTTCCCGTAGATTCACCGATTAACTCGATATTGCCAATCCCTGTGACTGCAACACTGGAACCGGCTGAGATTTCGATTCCCTCATCGCCATTCGAAGTTCCATCGATCGAAATGTCACCGTTTGTAGAATTGATTTGTCCTGAAGCGGTTTGAATCAGCACACCTTCAGAAGCCGTTCCGCCTCCGGTGGACATTCCCGTGATCGCAATGTTTCCGTCTGTCGATTTCACATTACTGGTAATTGCCACGCCTGCATTGTCAGAAGTTGTGGTCCCGTTGATCGTAATCGTCGCTGCATTGACACCAGTACCCATTGAACTGACGGTTGCCTGATCAGAGAGTTGGAAGGCGATTCCTGAGCTGGCATTACTTTCGATCAGGATGTTTCCATCAATGCTCGTCACGCTTGTGGATGTCCCATCAATGAGCACTCCCGTATTTTCATCAATGCCAGTGCCGCCCGTTCCGTTAATCCTGATCGTGCCAGCCGCTGCCCCCGTATTGGCCGAGATGACTGACGTTCCATTATGCAGGTAAACGCCATAATGGTTACTGGTCGGTGCGTCTGTCCCGCCAAAGCCGGTGAGTGAGATATTGCCTTCGCCGGCTGTTTCTATCGTGGCTTTATCTGCTTCAATGCCGATGAAATCGCCAGCCGTTATTCCATTATCGTTGGCCAGCAAGGTAATTCCGCCATCAACGGTTTTCAGATTACTGTCGTTGTTGAGCTTGATGTTGCGGCTCGATGTGAGTAACAATGCCCCCATTCCCAATGTGGCAATCGTTGTACTGTCATCAACGGTCAGTGTGTCGGTAGCATCAAAAGTGACTGACCCCATTGCAGATTGGACATTTTCGATAATATCGAGAGTTCCCATGACATTGACCACAATATCAGCGTCAGCATCGGCTCCCACTTGTGCGGTGATATCTCCGATTGTCAGGTCACCCATGTTGTCGAGGAAGAGTCCGCCCATGCCTGCGTCTGCTTCGAGGAAAGAGATGGCAGTGTCAATCGCATCCGCGAATTGCCCCACGCCCGTATTGGCATTAATGACAAGCTGATTTGCTGTTACGTTTTTGGCGGATGTACCGTCATTATCGCTGATGCTATCATTGGTTGAGGTAATTTCGACCCGGCCACCGGTTGTGGTGATAGAAGAAACAGCGACACTGTCATAAGCGGAGAGTTGAACCAGTCCTCCCTGGGATTCCACTGTACTGCCGGAATCCATAGTGATTCTGCCTGCACTGGATCCGTCATTATCGGCTGTTAATGTAATCGAGCCACTGGCCTGACTAAGGATGTTAGCCGTCGCGGTCAGTGTGATATCGTTGTCAGCCAGTATCGTAATGCTTCCGTCTGCACTGGTTAAATCAGATGAGATCAGAATATCCGAAGTGGTTCCTTTGGCCGTTAACTGGATTGTTCCCGCATCATTGACAGTGATTCCCCCACCAGTAATGGAAATGCTGCCGGCAGAGACATTGACATCTACGCTGCCATTACCTGTCCCCGCGGTGGTATCAAAACTACTGCTGATGGTTGTGAACTCAGTGGCGGCATTGATACCAATATTTCCTCCATCACCAGTGAGCAGACTGCCATTCGAGAAGTCAATACTGCCCGAATCCGAAGTGACTTTGATGGTTCCCCCTGCTGACATTCCCAGCGTTGTATTGATACCGGTGCCGGTGGATATGATATCCCCTTGTGCCTGGATCACGACATTTCCACCTTCTCCTGTATTAATACCATTGTTTTCGAGTGTAATACTGCCCGTGGCATTGATTGCAATATCGCCGAGGGAATTAACTCCGGTGTCGCGGGTGGTGACATTACCGTGATTGGCATCGATCAAGATTGATGTGGCCGAAGTGTTAGTTGTTGTCAGCGAACGGGTAAAAACGTTGGCGCCGTCAATATCAATCGTTCCCGAACCGGCGTCCAGACTCGCACCAGCCAGCATGGTAAAGTCACCCATTGCTGAATTGTCTGAATCAGCGGTTGCTGTGACATTTCCGTCTGTCGTGAAAGCACCGTTTAGAATGATGTCGTTCGTGGAATTGAGATCAACTTGAATCCCGGTGCCCCCCATCGCCGAGGAATTAAATGTGATATTCCCCATCGCACTTGAAGAAAACGTAGTGGACATCCCCAGTGTTACGGCGTCATTGTATGTTTGCGCGCCGCTGGTGTTGACGGTGCCTCCGTTGATCGCGGTCGCGCCGCTGGCGTCTGTGTTGAGGCTGGTTAGCTTGTCGGTATTTCCAACAGCCCCATTGAAGGTTGTTGGACCATTGGTGTTGAGGTTGAGTGTGTAGGTACCGTCCAATGTCTGGTCGAACGTAATTGCACCACTGCCAGTGCTGGTGAGAAATGTATCGTCGCCGAGGTTGACGACGTCCAGGAAAATCTGGTCACCCGTTGTGTCGATACTGCCGCCATTGATGTTGGTCATCCCACCCGCGTCAGTGGTGAGGCTTGTTAATTCGTTCGCGTCGCCCACAGTTCCATTAAAAGTGGTCGCGCCACCGGTGTTGAGGTTGAGTGTGTAGGTACCGTTTAACGTTTCATTGAAGGTGATCGCTCCGCTGCCGGTACTGGCTAGAATCGTATTGACACCGAGAATGACGTCGTCGTTAAAGATCTGATCGCCGGTGGTAGTGATGCTACCGCCGTTGATATGAGTCTCGCCGCCGGCGGTGGTAGTCAGGCTGGTTAAGACGGTGTCGCTTCCGACAGTTCCGCCAATAATGGTGTTCCCTGTCGTGTCGATGATTAAGTGAATGCCGCCGTCCACGGTCGAACTAAATTCAATCGCGCCTCCACCGGAACTGGTGAGTGTAGAACTGGTGTCGAAATTGACTGCATTCTGGTAGAGTTGTGAACCTGTTGTAGTCACCGTTCCGCCGTTGAAGGTGGTGCTGCTGACTCCTGAGGAGCTGATGTCAACTGACGCCGCATTGATATTTGCTAAAATATCGACGGTTTCCGCGGTGACAAGCAGGTCGCCTGAGACCAGATCGATCGCTGATTGAAAAGTGACAGCATCATCGCCGCCTGCCTGAATGGCCAGGCTCGCATTAAATGCGGGGTCCAGACCATTCACAGTCACACTATCGATGCCACTTCCCCCGTCTTCTTCCGTGTGAATTGTCAGAGTGCCAGTGGGGTTGAGGAAACTGACTGACTCACCCAGTGTGGAGTCGATCAGTGTTTCTCCCGCGGTAACAGAGTTCGAAAGTGTGATTGCCTCAGCGGCACCTGTGAAACTGAAAATCCGGTTTGTGGCATCAATTGTGTCAATGATAGGTTCCAAACCAGTATAGCTGATTGTTGCCATTACTTCGGAGTCATAGAAAATGCTGCCGGTTGCGTCATCGACGAAAACATGCTTGACCGTGGTCGCCATTCCACCAATGATTTCGAGCGTGTCTCCGCTGCCATTCTCACCACCTGTGCCACCGTTAAAAGTGATGCCATCAATGGGGTCTGACAGGCCACCTGCGGGGTTGGTAATTCGAAAATTGTCATCCCCTTCCAAACTATTAAATGTGATCGATGTGATCCCGGTTAAAACAACGGGGTCCAGAGTGATTTCTCCCGCGCCTCCGACATCCCGCGTTAATGTGAAGGTGGCAGTAGTTGCATCCGTGAAAACCAAATCGAGGAAGTCATCTTCGCCCGTACCATAGACGACGATGTCACCCGTTCCATAGATACCGGGGAACAGAGTCGGGGGATTCTGGTAAGCACCGATGTGCGGGTCCATTGTATTCGTGTCGCTGGCAAATTCTGATGAAGTGTATGCCGCTGAAGAACCAAAGCCGATGGTAAACTGTACTTCCAGAGAGTCAGTACCGATATAAAGTGGGTCGCTTTCATAGGCGAACAGCGGGTCGCCTGTGACGTTGGTAGAGTCTAGCGTGACATTGGAATCGAGGTCATTGTCATTGAAGGCATTAAAAGTCACATTGGCATTCAGCGGGGCGATCACGCCAAAACCTTGAATGGGAGGCAGGGGAGGTTCGGCCTGGATATAGAGATCGATATTGGTGCCGCTGTTCCCGGAAACAACCGTTGTGCCGGGGGCATCATCCAGATTCCAATGGGCGACGAGACGTGAATCACCTGTAAGATCTGAAACACCATTTGTCATGATGCCAGCACGCTCGCCTGGAGTTAAAACGTCATTGAACCAACCAATGTCATCCATGAGACCGTCAAAGGAACGCGATGGATCTCCGGGATCACGGCCAACATTCATTAAACCGTTAATTGTGTCGGTGAAATGCGTATTGTCAAAACCAGACAGATTTTCATCCAAAGATGAAAGATACGGCTCTTCAGAACCATTCAGGTAAATGTGCATCTCGCCTGTGCCAGCATCCCAAGTATATTGGATGTTAGTCCAGACGCCTTCGACTCCCGCGCCCAAGGGGCCTTGCTGAATGGTGTAGTCGCCACCATCTTGCGTGCGTCCGAAGAATTGTCCGCCGCCATTTGTGCGGAATTGAAACTCAAAGCCTCCATTATCCGGGCCTTCAAAAAATTGGTTTCGGTGGCCGGTATCATCCATCTTGACCCAGAAGTTTAAGGTCCCGGTTTGCCCTACATCAAAACTGGCGTCTTGAAATGTCGCGAAATCGTCAATTCCGTCGAATTCCAATGCGCCCCCGAATTGGCCGGCAGTCGTTTGGAATTCCGGACCAAAGGGTACAATACCATCGGTCGAGAGAAACATCTGAATGCTGTTTTTTTTATCGATGGCGATGTCACCCGATGCCTGATCGAAGTCCCAGTGAGCGACGAGTCGTATGTCTGCTGCAAGATTTTCAACGCCATTGATGCGGATCGCGTCCAGTTCAGCCTGGTTCAATGCTGCATTAAACCAACCCACGTCATCCATTAATCCATCAAAGTTTCTTCCAGAACTTCCCGGGTCATACCCCACTGACATCAAGCCATTAATCGTGTCTGTAAAGTGGGTGCTGTCAAAACCGGACAGGTTTTCGTCGTAGCCTCCAAGATAGTCCTGTTCGTTACCATTGATATAAATATGCATTTGGCTGGTGGCAGCATCCCACGTGTATTGGATGTTGGTCCAGAGTCCAGCAAACGCATTACTTCCGCCATCTTCAATCGCGAATTCGCCGTTATTCTGAACGCGGCCGTAAAATTGTCCGCTACCATTTGTTCGGTATTGAAACTCCAGGCCACTATTATCAGGACCTTCAAAGAACTGGTTGCGTCTGCCTGTATCATCCATCAAAACCCAGAAACTGAGTGTTCCAGATTGACCGACATCGAAGCTCGGATCCTGGAATACTCCAAAATCATCAACGCCATCGAACTCCAGAGCACCACCGAAGAAACCGCCGGCGGGATTCCACAAGGGGTCAGTTGTGGGTTGTGGGCCGTCGTAAGTAAACCCGTTGAAGATATTGTCTGTGATATTGACGGTATTCAGGGCAACCGCCAGAGAGGGATCAAAGTAAATCCCACCCGGTTGTGCATAAATTCCATTAGCGTTGGTTGTGGCGGAGTCCTGCCAGTCAAATGTGTTGTGGACGATATCAATTCCATCGTCAGTCATACCGCCATTGGTGATGGTCACAGTATAGTTCTGGTCGCCCGCTTCCTGGAACAGGCCTGCTTCGAGACCATTTCCGAAATAGTTATATGAGATCTCCCCACTGAAGGCAAAGTTGTTGGGATCACCAAAGGTTCCTTGAGGACCAATGGCAATCGGCCCCCAGCGGAAATGGTCTTCCCGGAATTCATTCCGCGTGATCAGGAAGTCTTCGCCACTGCCATAGTCTCCATCACGAATCGCGGCTCGCCCCAATTTGCCTTCGAAAATGGAATCGGAAATTTCCAGATGGTCAGCGTCTTCAAATACGACGGCGCTGCGGTAGTTATCACTGAATAACAGATTGTTGAGGGTCGTGTTATCAGCGGTTGTGTAGACGACATAACCCTGGTAATCAGGAGTTGAAGTGTGCGTTTCCCAACCCAGTTGTGCGCCTGAAATCGTCACATCGTTTGCCGTGATATTAACGGCGACATCATAATTATTCGTGGGCGCACCCGCTTTGCGGATTTGAACGACATCTTTTCCCGCGCCAGAGAGAGAAACCGATTCGTTGATATTCAGGGTGCCTGTTGTATTGTAAATTCCCGCTGCAACATTGATGATGCCGCCATTGCCTGCAATGTCCACTGCATCCTGAATATCTGCACCGCCGGCTGCGCCCAGTACATTCACCGTTGTGGTATCGCCGGAGACGGCGGCTGAAATCAGATCGCCGTCCAAGTTCACTTCCGTCGCATTAAAGGCGATTGCCGTTGCCGTCAATGTAATGCCGTTAGCGACGTTGATGGTTTCGGCATTGAATTCGATTGTCTTGCCGGTAGCAAACAGAAAGTTGGAATTGGTATTGATTGTATCATTGTCAGCATCACCATTGATGGTGAGTGAAGCGGTAAAAATGGGCGTTAATGAATTGAGTTCAATGATATCATCGCCGGCACCCGTGTTGATGATCAGGGAATTTGTGGGGTTCGTAAAGATATACGTTTCCCCGGCCGTTGAGGTCACGATTGTCTGATCGCTGCCTGCATCGGAAATCGTAATCGTTTCGGAAACATCGCTGTAACTCAGAATCACATTTGCAGCAGTGGTCGTTGAAGTGACAGGTTCCAGCCCGGCATAGCTGATTTCCGTAATTCCATTGCCGCTGAAATCAATCGACCCTGTTCCCGGGCCGGTCAGATCATGGGTCACAGTATCAAAGACGCCGCCAGAAAATGCCAAAGCGTCATTGCCGCCGACACCACCATCAAACGAGATGGCGATATCGCTTAAACCAGGAGTGCTGTAATCAAGTGTCAGTAAATCGGTTTCCCCATCGGCTCCCTGGACACTGATCGAATTCAGAGGTGCTGCAGAGGTTGAGAAGAGCAGGGGAGTTGTTAAATTCGGATTAAGAATTTCGAGATCCGAACCATTGATTTGAATGATAAAGGCGTCATCCGCATTCAGTTGATTCGGTAGAATCACGTCGAGGTGGTCACCGGTCACTTCAAACTGGCCTAGATAGGTGACCATCGCAGCAGGGTTGAACTGGAGAGATTCACCAGGATCCACCAGAATTTCCGTTCCGATATTGATACTGCCTGTGAAACCGGCGGCATCCATTCCCCCAGGTAAAACCAGATCTTCCTGTCCCTGGAAATTGATAATTTGCGAAGCATCGATGCCCGTTACGAGAATGGAAGAAATCTGACTGGCATCAAATTGCAGGATGCTGCCTGGAAGGCTTATTTGCTCAACTTGAAGCGTATTACCGCCGTCAATTACGGAAACCGTCGCCTCATCATTGGCGGCATCGAGATTGAGTTCGAGAACATCGCCCGCTACCAGGGCCGCACTGACACTGAGTACGATTCGGTCTTCCAAACGAGTCAATTCCAGTTTTGCATTACTGTCTTCGCGGAAACTATCAAACTGTAGATTCCGGGAAGGCTCGGATTTGCCGAGGTATCGATTCAGCCAGTTTAATAATCTCACTTTGAGATGCTCCTTCGAGTTCCGTAAATGCGTGAACTTTTTAATGGCACAAATTGTATGATAACCATTTATTGCAAAACGATGGAGGAGTTCGCGAAACAGGAAAATCTGAACCCTGACTGAACCTGGACCTTATGCGCTACGGCCACTCAGCAGTCGAATGTATATACGTGTGGATAGACACTCGCCGCTGCCGTAATTCCCCTCCTACATTATCTTTACTCCCTAAATGGTATGTCAATCATTTTTAACGCAGCATAAACATCTGCTAAAAATGAAAACCTTGCGATAACACAGACGTCATACCCGGCCTAATCAATTGGATTGGTACTATCTATAACGTTTTCAGGCTTTAGGCATTACAACCCTTTAAACCGTTATACGTTCTAATGAGTTAATTAGTGAAATTTGTAATGGTCCAATTTCGCAGAAGGTAAATAAACCCTTAAATAACCATGTTTGAAACCATATTGGCTACTCCCAGATCTCTTTTCCACATCAAAAATGCCCTTGCGTACACTTAATGTGGCGAGATACAGGATAGATAGGGGTGATGCAAAGACCTTGTCGCTTAATCTGCTGTAAATGTGCTGTAGAGAGGAGCCCTGCCGATAAAAGAGATGAGAACTCTCGATTATTCCATGCCAGAAATTGGCTCGATTTAATATATCTAGTCATAAAACCAGCTGTTTTCTTACTGGAGCACCTGACTTAATGAGGTGGCTAACAATTCATTTATGGGTCGTTACATGCCTGTGCAGCCTTTTTCTCAGTGGTTGCGCTGTGAAACAGGGTGCGCACTTCTCGATTGCTCCTGAATTCGACAAAAGTAAAATTGAAGCCATTTCCCAATCTGCGGGACTGAGAAACCAAGCTTCTGAAAAGAAGACGCTTGATAGCGTAAAACCTGACCAATTCAAGGTTACTGGCTTTAATAAACGCACCTTTGCGTCTCGAAAAGTGCAAGCAAAGACACAAAATATACTTGCGGAAGCAGCAAAATCCAGCGAACCAATTCTCCAATTCGATGAGTTTGAACAATTTCATGCGATTGAATTAGCGCAAATGAAATTCAAACGAGAACCGGTATCAGAAACTTCGGTTGAAGCACAGAAGCCGGTGACTCCCAAAGTTGAGCCAGTCGTGTTCGTCCCCGAAAGCACTCCCACGATGAGTGTGGCATTGAAAACGAATAACATATATCAGACAGACGAAGAAAAAACACAGCTAGCGAAATCTCCGCAGATGGTTGAACTTGGTCTCAAGCCACTGAGTCAATTATCAATCAATCCAAAACCACCTGCAGGAGACCTGCCAACGAATACTGCCGCAGCGCACCTCGATCAACTCCCGGCTCGTCAAGTCGTGATGGGCGAATCACGAGATTGGGAGTTGATCACGAAGGATTGGGAAGCGCCAGGAGTTGCGTATAATCCGCTTTACTTTGAAGAGCCCAACCTGGAACGATTTGGCTACAACTATGGCGCACTTCAGCCCTTTATTTCCGCAGGGCGGTTTTTCGGTCGGATTCCCATGCTGCCTTACATGATTGGCGCCTATCCCCTGGATGAGTGCCGGTATCCTCTGGGGTATGCTCGTCCTGGCGATTGTCCGCCTTACCAGGTGGAAAAGCTCCCCTTCAGTGCACGAGGGGCTTTATTTGAAAGTCTGACTGCGACGGGACTGGTTTTCCTGATACCCTGATCAGGATGAATTGAAATCCCAGTGTAGTTCTCTCGTGGTGAATTTCTTAAGCCGATCCTCGTTGATCGTGACCCCCAATCCGGGGCCCTCTAACGCAGGAGCAAGTCCTCCCCACCCAAAAGAAATCTCTTCGTTGATGATATTCTCGGCGAGTAGAAAGCGGTCAAAACTTCCTTCTAAAAACACGATCCCTTTCACAGACGACGCAAAATGGCGACCGACGGCCGACAGGATTCCCGTTTCACCCACCTGACATCCAAGCTGATATTGCAGTCCCGCCTGCTGAGCCAGGTGTGCTAACTGTAAGGTGGGAATGATCCCGCCCGTTTTTGAGATGCGGAGGTTGAAGTATTCACAAAAGCCTTCAGAAATCGCCAATTCCGCATCAGAGGGGCAGCACAATGACTCATCCAGCATGACCGGAGTGGAAATCTGATTCTTGATATTGCGTAAGGTGGCAATGTCCTTGTGAGGCACGGGTTGCTCGATAGAACGAATCTGAAAGGGGGAAAATTCATTGTCCTTCTCTTCCAGAACCTCGCGTGACCAGGCTTCATTCGCATCGACTCTCAAGTCCATTTTGCCGCCCGTTAACAACCGAATCTTTTGCAATAAGTCTCGATCGTTTCTTTCTGCGAGTCCTACTTTTACTTTGCACTGCTGGAATCCCGTCAGACGGTAAACGAGAGCGAGCAAGTATTGCTTGCGGGCTTTCATGGAAGTCAGCACGGCACTGTAACGCACAAACTGTCGTGGCTCGAACAGATCCCGATACGATTCAAGATGATTAAAGATCGTGGAGAAGGAGCGATCCTCTGCGCGCGTCGCTGCATCCATCAGGCTGACTTCCAGTGCGCATCGGGCGGCGTTTCCAAAACAACCGCGTTGCACATATTCAGAGGGAGCTTCTGCTAACTCAGGTAGAGTAATTTGCTGACAAAGATCCACTAGTTCATCGAGTGAATTCCAGTGCGCTCCTAACAGCGATCGCATGTCGGCATTTTCATATTGCATAAACACCGAATTAGCTGATTCCCCGGTTACGTAGGTTCGCGGAACCGATTCTCCCCAGCCTACAGTACCGTTATCAAGCTGGCAGCGAACGATAATGGATTCCGATTCTGAGCGACTGAAGGAAGCGTGAGTAATTTTTCGGCGTAATGGAACGAGCACCTGATACGCCGAAAGTTGAGCAATTCTCATAGTTCCTATTTTAAACCTTCATTAACTCTAGGGGGGATTAAGACATACGTGCGTTTTTGGGGGTGACAGGCTTCCTGAAAAATGCTATGAAACAGTGATTCTGAACGGAATTAGAATTTTTCGCAATATGGAGGCGATTGTGGGTGTTCCCCTTTCACAAATGTGGACTGTAGCAAAATATGTTCTGACACAGCGGATCAAAGGCGTAAAGCGTTATCCGCTTGTACTGATGCTGGAACCTTTATTTCGCTGTAATCTCGCGTGTGCCGGTTGTGGCAAGATCCAGTTTCCCTCTCATATTCTCAAACAGAATCTGAGTCCCGAGAAATGCTTCCAAGCGGTCGATGAGTGTGGCGCCCCCATCGTTTCGATTCCCGGTGGGGAACCACTGCTGCATCCACAGATGCCGGAAATTGTCGCCGGACTCGTCGCACGCAAGAAGTTCATTTATCTTTGTACTAACGCGATCTTACTGGAAAAGCATTTAGAGAACTATCCCCCTTCGAAATATCTCACCTTCTCGATTCATCTCGACGGTATACGCGAAGATCATGACGCGGCTGTCTGCCGGGAAGGGATATATGATAAAGCGATCAGCGCCATCAAAGCCGCCGTTAAGGCAGGGCACCGGGTCACCACAAATTCTACTCTGTTTGAGAATGCGGAACCAGAACGTGTCCGGCAAATGTTTGATGAACTGGCAGGGCTGGGCATTGAAAGCATGATGCTCTCTCCCGGTTATCAGTATGAGAAAGCACCGGACCAAGAACATTTTCTGAAACGCAACCAAACCATTCAAAAATTTCGCGAGATTCTTTCAACCCCTAAAAAACAGTGGAAATTCAATCATAGCCCCTTGTTTCTCGAATTTTTAAAAGGCAATTGGGAGTTGGAATGTACTCCCTGGGGCAACCCGACCTATAACATCTTCGGCTGGCAAAAACCTTGTTATCTATTGGAAGAAGGCTACGCAGAAACCTTTAAGGAATTGATGAGTTCCACCAGTTGGGAACGCTATGGTCGAAAAAGTGGTAACGAAAAATGCCGTGACTGCATGGTACACTGTGGCCACGAACCAACGGCCGTTGACCAGACGTTTTCGTCCTGGAAAGGTTTTTTGAAAGTCGCCTCGCTGACGCTGTTCGGTGCCAAAGATACGCATAAGCCACTACTAAATCCAGCGCCAGATACTTTACCGGCGCCGCATTACACAGTGAGCGATCAGGAATTGTTCCAGTTAGCAATCCCGGGCGATGAGCCGTGCGAAGAGGAATCCGAAGCACTGAACCTCTCAAACTGAGCATTTATTATTTCCGGGTACGCACCACATAAATTACTTTTGAATGGTTTTTATGTTCGTGTGCTTTCGCGTTTTTAGTGGTAGTCATAATAACTTTAATATTAGTACTACCACGAAAAACACGAAGTTCACGAAAGGTCAGAGCGAAGCCCTAGATGTCTACACCTGCATTTCTCACTCTCAATTGAAAATCTTGAGAATAATGCGCTTGAAATAAACGCACCTGATCTCAACTTCGAAAGATTGCTTTCTCTTCCCGTTTCGAAAAATATGTTTGACAAGTTGTACGTCTGCCACTACTATAAAACCAAATCTAGATAACCAAACAATGAGAAAGTGATCGGATTCAAGTCGAGGAGTACTGTATGGCAAGGCCCAAGGCGAAAGAACTCACCGCGCGTGAGTTAGAGGTGATGCATGTTTTCTGGGATCGGAATCAGCCGGATGCGGCGGCAGAACTGACTGTCTCTGATGTGCGCGATGCGCTGCAGACGGCGGGCCGCGAGTTGGCTTACACAACCGTGGCGACGTTAGTTCGAATTCTGATGGAAAAGGAATTTCTGGAACAAACGAACGGCGAACGTCCCTTTCTGTACCGCGCTGCCCGATCCTTCGACGATGTTTCTGGCAGTATGTTGGGCGAGATGATCCAAAAGGTATTCGGCGGTTCGCGGGAAAAACTACTCGTGCGTCTGATGGAAGAACGCACGCTGACGCCAAAGGAACTCAAAGCTCTGGAAGACATTTTAAGGGAGAAATCCTAATGCATGAAATCGGTGTAAGCGTTATCTGGTTGAGTCTGCAAGTGACCATTGTCGCGCTGGCGTCTACTTTATTGTATCGTCTCGTTCGTCTTCGGGGACCACGGCTGCGATCGCTGGTAATTTCTTCTTCGATGCTGGTCGCACTCGCACTGGCGGCATTGGCATTCAGCCCGTGGCCGCGCTGGGGTAGCGAGTACGCACAGCAGGCAATCAGCAATGATTCACAGTTAACCACAATGACGACTGGCGACAAGAAAACCACGATAGCAGTTGATTCTCCAACGCTTAAAGCGGACGCAATTCAATTTGAATCGGTGTGGAGTTCTGCCTGGGGAGGTTTTAAAGAGGGGCTGAAGAAACCGCAGCCTGTTGCCAATCAACCCGAACCACGCGGGTGGCCTGCGATCATTGGCTTCCTGTTTCTGGCAGGGATGTCGTTGGGTTTAATCCGCTTGATCGTTGGCTACCTCTTGTTGAAACGCGAGGTGCAGCATTCAACGTTGTTAGATGGTACCGCCGCACAAGAACTCCTGGATGGTCTTGCAATGGAGCATCTGAACCATTCCACAATTCGTTTGCGCGAGACCAAACACCTGGCGACTGCGGCAGTTGTCGGTTGGTGGTATCCTGTGATCTTACTGCCTCACACCTGGCGTACGTGGTCGACTGATCAATTAAGAGCAGTATTGACACATGAATTATCGCACGTTTACCAGCGCGATTTTTTATCAAATCTCTACGCGGAAATCAGTCGGTCAATCTATTTTTATCATCCGCTGATGCACTGGCTGGTCGCGCGATTGCGATTGGAACAGGAACTGGCGGCTGATGCCGCGGCGGCTGAGTCAACTGGTGGCTGAGTCAACTGGTGGCTGAGTCAACTGGTGGCTGAGTCAACTGGTGGCTGAGTCAACTGGTGGCACAGAGCCTTATTTGATCATTCTCGCAGAGATGGCGATGGCCCAATCTAATCGAAGTGTGCCTGGTCCTGCTCGTGCCTTTTTACCCACGCAGTCTACTTTTTTAAGGCGAATTGACATGCTCAAAGGTAAGACACCTTTCCGTAGAACCGTGTCCCGCAGTACACGCGCTATAGCTGTTGCCGCCGTGTTATTCGCGGGATTTGTGGCAGTGGGAATTCGGGGCGATCGCGTCGGCATAGCACAAGACGCACTTCCGGTGGCTTTGGCATCCAAGGAGACCGAAAAGTTCGGTATCATTGATTTTATTCCGGATACGGCTTTAGCTGTGCTTGTAGTACATCCGTCTCAAATTCTGAGCAAAGATTCATTCAAACCAATTCGGAATCTGATTGAACAGGACAAAGTAAAAAACAGTAAAGACTCTGATGCTTTTGGGTTAAAACTCACCGACATTGATACTGCAGTTCTATTATTTTTGGCATCGGAAGCTCGCATTTCTTCAGGGGAGCCTACTGCCGTCCTGGTTCACGCAAACAAAGCGATTGACCGTGAGGCAGCCATAGAAAAGAACAGGGGTAAAAATGTGCTTGGCGAATACAAGGGGCACACCTATCTGAAACACATTTGGGGATCTCATTTCGATGTGCGATTATTTCTCGATAAACATACGATGTTGTACGCCCAAAGTGAGCAAGGCATGCATACGATCATCGACACGATGCAAGAGGGGGGGACACGACGTTGGGCAAAGCAGTGGGATTCGGTCAAGAACGATTCTGTGGCCGGGCTAATTGACATGCGTGTGGCACGGGCGATGGTCGGTAATAAGCCAGCCCAAGTTGCTGCTACAAATTCACCAGTATTAGGATTGATTTCACCGATCTGGGAAAACACTGATGTGGTAACATTTGGTATGACAGTCAGTCAGAATATCTCTTTGAATGCCACCCTGTCTCAAGATCATCGCGGTGAAAGTGTTAAGGAGACGGTCAATGCTGTACTCACACTTGTCCGCAATATGCTGGGGCAAATGAAACAGAATATGCATGGTGCCAACGTGCAAGAGAGATTGAGGCTGATGTCCCTGATGAACTCCGCCGAACAGGCAATGAAATCCG
>Ga0222668_1000330_pt1 | contig 32625 bp, 27 predicted proteins | sample AntAcemetagen728_FD_179823 | JGI IMG/M metagenome (GOLD analysis project Ga0222668, IMG submission 179823) | Saline water microbial communities from Ace Lake, Antarctica - #728 | ecosystem: Environmental > Aquatic > Non-marine Saline and Alkaline > Saline | place: Antarctica: Ace Lake...
GTATGGCGCAGACACAAACATCCCGACGAAGGAGAAAATGTGCAGTGGATAAGACCAGACTCGAGCTCGCTCGAAGTATGGCGCAGACACAAACATCCCGACGAAGGAGGAAATGTGCAGTGGATAGTTGCACTTCTGCTGACTTCGGCTTCGCTCAGTCCAAGACGCTCAGTGCGCTAATTCTGCTGACTTTGGCTGACTTCGGCTTCGCTCAGTCCGAGACGCTCAATCAGAGACGCTCTGTGCGCTAATTTGGCATACTTCGTCCCGATAGCTATCGGGACCGCTCAGTGCTCGGTAATGTTACATAAAATTAAAAAAGACCTCCTCGTGAGGTCTTTTTTTTGAATTGGTCTCAGATTTAAGGTTTAAGCAAGAATACAACCGTTTAAAAATTGTCTAGCCCCGATTGGAGTGGATATCCTTTTTTTGCAGAAAAAAGATTAGAACGGAAAGCGGGAAATAGCTTCCAATCGTTATCCATTCGTAGAATAAGGGATCTATAAAATGTTAAATTCTTACTAAACTGCTCCTTAATCGCATATTTACCGCCAGACATCTTTACCTTAGTGTATCATGAGTGAAGGAAAGAAAAAATTAGGAGTCCTTGCTTCAACAGCGATATCTGGAAATGACATTAGTTCGTCGTGTTTATATGTTTCAGCTTTGGCTATTGTTTACTCGGGACAATATGCTTGGATTGCCCTCTTGATGGTTGGTGTTGTCCTATTTCTATTTCGAAAAATATATGGTGAGGTTGTAGGGGCCTTGCCATTGAACGGTGGTGCGTATAACGCTTTACTGAACACAACTAGCAAATCATTGGCCTCTTTGGCGGCCACTTTAACCTTACTTTCCTACATGGCTACAGCGGTTATTTCAGCGAATGAAGCTATGCATTATGCGAGTACCCTATTTGACAATTTACCGGTAATTATTGCCACAATCATACTCTTGTCTTTATTTATGGGGCTTAGTATAGTGGGTATTGGGGAATCTTCAAAAGTAGCAATCGCTATTTTTCTTTTTCATTTAACCTCGTTAATTTTACTCTCTACCTTTACGGGAATTTACCTTTTTAACCACGGCTTAGAAATATTTAGCCAAAATGCAGCGCTACCTGTAAAAAGTGGCAGTATTACAACAGCACTCTTTTTTGGATTTTCGGCAGCTATGTTAGGCATAAGTGGCTTTGAAAGTTCGGCCAACTTTGTAGAAGAGCAAGAGAAAGGTGTTTTTTCGAAAACACTTCGAAATATGTGGATTGTCGTCACGATATTTAATCCACTCATGGCTTTTTTTGCTCTTTCAGTTTTACCGATTCCGTGGATTGAAGGTCACCAAAATGCATTACTTTCCGATATGGGTGGAATTGCAGGTGGCTCATGGTTATCAATCTTGATATCAATTGACGCTACTTTGGTATTAAGCGGAGCTGTTTTAACGTCTTATGTTGGCGTAGGTGGATTGGTGGAAAGAATGACATTAGACCGCGTATTACCGGCTTTTTTATTGAAGAAAAACAAACGGGGCAGTTCGTATCGTATAGCGATTGCTTTTTTCATTCTATGTGTTTCTATTTTATTGATTACAGCAGGTGATTTAGCTGCATTGGCAGGAGTTTACACGATAGCTTTCTTGTCGGTAATGGTATTGTTTGGATTTGGGAATATACTTTTGAAAATAAGGCGTAAGAACTTACCACGTCCTGAAAAATCGTCTTGGTTATCATTATTGCTAGCCATTGCCGCAGTAATTGTTGCGATTATTGGGAATATGGTACTAAACCCCGCCTATTTAATTGTGTTTTTTGAATATTTTATTCCGACGATTTTAGTGGTTATAATTATGCTCAATCGCGTACTCTTGCTAAAATTATTTTTGCAAATTATCACCTATATTTTAAAACCGATTCAAAAAACACTAAAACGATCCACTCGTGCCATTTTAAGATCGATTGACTCCATTAACTCGCAAGAATTTGTATACTTTACCAAAAATGACTCTGTTGAAACACTGAACAAGGTGATGCTCTACATCCAGAATAACGAGCAAACTAAAAAATTGAAAGTTGTTACAGTTCATCCGGATGACGAAAAGGTAACGACATCTTTTTTAAATGATTTAGATGTTTTAGACAGGGAATATCCAGCTGTTAAAATTGAATTGATTGAGCTAAAAGGTATCTTCGGTCCTGCTTTAATTAACCAACTGTCGGCCGAGTGGAAAATTCCCGTGAATTTTATGTTTATTGGTTCACCGGGTGATCATTTCCCCTACAAAATAGAGCAGATGGGTGGAGTGCGATTGATCATTTAAATAGGTTACATGATTGTAAATAGTGCACTTCGTCCCGATAGCTATCGGCAACGCTCAGTGCTCGGTAGCGTTACATAAAATTAAAAAAGACCTCCTCGTGAGGTCTTTTTTTTGAATTGGTCTCAGATTTAAGGTTTAAGCAAGAATACAACCGTTTAAAAATTGTCTAGCCCCGATTGGAGTGGATATCCTTTTTTTGCAGAAAAAAGATTAGAACAGAAAGCGGGAAATAGCTTCAAAAAACTATCCTACCCCATTTACCATAAGATGAGCAAATGTTTTTAGGGTAAGATTTACGACTAAATGAAAATAACAATTACCCCCATCATTGACTTGAATTAGATCTGTTCGCCAATTTAACCCCTCTAGGTCGCCATTCATATTGGTTATGTCACAAAAACAAGATACATTGACCACTTTTTCTCCCCTTTCGTTGATATAAGGAATGAACTGCCGATAATAATCTTGATAATCGAGTAGATATCCTTCTTCATTATCTTCCATTCCTGGAGAATAGGTCATTAGTTTTTGATAGTCGTCTTTTGCTTTTTGGTTGTGATCAGCGATTGCGTATTTGATTATTGAATCTAGCATTTGGATTTCGTAGAATTTTAAATTCGTGGGCGTGGTATTTTCGAAAAGATGCTGATTACTTGAATCCAATTCAATCACCGTATATTTTTCAGGCGCTTGTATTTCAACTTTAGCTGGACTGCAAGCTGAAAATAAGACAACAATGAGCAAGAGAATTGTGAGAATTGATTTCATCTGCTTAATTGGCAAAGACCATCATTTTTGTCACCCGATCGACCCCATCAATAACGAGCGTGTAGGCAAACGTTCCAACTTGACCATAGCCATGCGTGTACAAGACTTCATTCATTTCTCCTGAGAGCTGAATAGGTAATCGTTCGACCTCTCTTCCGTTTAAATCACGAATCGAAATGAACGCCGTTTTGTATTGAAAAGATTCGTGAATTCGAACACCAATAATAGTGGCTTCGTCAAAAGGATTAGGACGATTTTGCATTAGCTCAAAGGGAGCAACGGGGGATTTGCCTCCATCCAGTGAAAGTTCACCATTGGTAAAAGCAATTTCACGCGAAAACAAACTTTCGATTCCTTTATTATCAACAGCTGCAACACTGATAATATAATTATCACTTGCTGGGGGATAAATGGTATCTAAGTTTCCTTCAAGCACATAAACAGAATCCCAATCATTTGTGACCGTTCGCAATCCTACGCGATATGAAGGATAGCCAATTTCACCTGTAATACGAATCACAATACCGGGACCTTCGAAGGTTTCGATCAAAAAATCACACGGCTTAGGACCTACTGCAATCATTGCCGCACCTGCACCATTAACAGTTGCATTTCTCGCTAAGTAATTAAAATCGACAAAGAAACTATCCAGTACCATATCGCCGTCAGTATCAACACCCAAAATATCATCAGAAGTGTGCTGACGATCGTGATAATCTCCACCAACGCCTGCATTGCCATGCTCATTTGCCGAAGTGAAGCGCATGGCCGTAAAACCGTCCTGTCTAAATGGTATATGATCTCCACCTCTGCCTGAACGATCTTCAGCCGACATGACGGTTAATTGCATAGGAACGGTAACATATTCAACGAGTTCTTCTTGATACTGTAATTTAATATAACGAGCTAATTGCTTGTGTTTAGAGTTGAATCCCCCTTCAGTAAAAAAGCGGACTTGCGTACTATCCACATCATTTAAACCAGGACATGAGGGAGCAGATGAGGTTTCGCCACAAATTACCCCGCCAATAACGTCATTGTTAAGTACTGCTTTGATTGGAATATTTTCGTCGACTGCATATTGAGAAAAAGCGTTTGCTCCGTAAAGACCTTGTTCTTCGCCAATAGTAAGCATAAACACGAATGTGTTTTTATAGGTAAAACGACTCATAACACGCGCCAACTCGAGCACCAAAGCCGAACCAGATCCATTATCCTCCATTCCATGTGCTTCACAATCCGTATCGCAAGCACCTTCACAGCGACTGTCCAAATGAGCCTCGATCACGATCACCTGATGATTGGTTACATCTGTGCCAGGAAGAACTGCAAAAACATTACGGTGCTGTCCCATACCACAAATGAGCTGATCAAACTGTAAATAACTCGTCACGAGACGGCTGTCATGGATCGTACTAAATTGTTCAAATTTTTCATAGGCCCACCTTCTCGCTGCGCCAATCCCTTCCGTTGTTGAAACAGTATCTGACCCCGTGTTTCGATTCACGAAAGAGCTCATTTTAACCAAATAAGATTTTAACGAATCGGCATTTATTGCACTATTGATTCCCTGAACGATTAAATCAGGATCATCAATTACCTCACCAGCAACAAAATCGGTAGGGTCATAATCACCTTTTAAAATGTTTTCGGCGGTGAGGTTTGTACTTTGAATATTTAACTGGGCAAAAGCCGAATTAAAGAAAATAAAGAGGAATGAGAGGTGTATTAATTTCATGACATCTATAACGTTAGACGACTAATTTACAAAAAGGGATCCATATTTCAACTGAAACAACTGAATCCCTTTGAAGTAATAAATGATTTAATCAACCTTAAATACTTAAAAAAAACAGGGTTTATTCTAAATTTTGAAGCCCATTTATTAGAGAAATTCTATGTAAAACATGCTACGCGCGCAATTTTAAAAAACCAAACAAATTACGATTAGAACTGAATTACAAACTTGTTTAGTATGATCTAATTTGTCAATTACATCTATTTGGGTATTAATTTAAATTCAAAAAAAATCCCTGTTCACTTTCGCAAATAGGGATTAAAAATTCGTATATTTTTAATTAAATATTGGCTAGTATAGATTCAAAAATTAATTTGCCATCCGTGTTTCCTAGATTTGGATCTGAGGCACGCTCGGGGTGAGGCATCATTCCAAAGACATTTTTACCTTTATTTGTTATTCCCGCGATATTATCAATAGCCCCATTTGGATTAAAAGCGGCGTCTATGAGCCCATTTTCATCACAATATTGGAACAAGATTTGATCGTTATCGTGAATGGATTTCATCATATCTTCAGGTGCATAAAAACGTCCTTCACCATGTGCGATAGGAATTTTATACGCTTTATTATGATCGAGGCTTTTTGTAATCGCTGCGTCCTTAGACGTTGGTTTCAAAAAGACATTTTTGCAAATAAATTTTTGAGAATCATTGTGCAATAAGGCGCCATCCAGCAATGGAGATTCACATAAAATTTGAAAACCATTACATACACCTAAGACGTAACCCCCTCGTTGACCGTGCGCGATAACCTCTTGCATAATCGGAGAAAATTTGGCAATTGCACCAGAACGCAAATAATCTCCAAAAGAAAACCCACCAGGTAAGACGACAAAATCAACACCTTTTAGATCTCGATCCTTATGCCAAAGTCGTTCAACACGTTGTCCCAAACTTGTTTCCAAGGTGTCGATCATGTCTTGATCACAATTTGAACCCGGAAAAGTAACTACACCAAATTTCATTTACTCTATTTTAAAATGCCCTGCAAAGTTAATATTATTCGGTTAATTGAAATCAAGAAAGACATTAAATCAACGATCCAAAACCGTTCTGTTTAGAAAAAAAGAACCCAAGCAGAGATCCCTAGCCACGCAAAGAGAATTATGTTACCAACCGTTGCGTTGCGATCATTCAGCAATTGCACTGCAATGATAATAGAAAAAGGAATATTCAACATCAATACAATATTATCTTTCACCCACCAACCTAGGATCAGCGAAACAACACTCATCCATGTCATATGAAACAAGAGTCTACTTCTTTTTTTAATGACAAGGAGTTGCGTATTTAAGACGATTACGTAACGCCAAATAGAGTATAGAAAAAGAATAATTAAAAAACATAAGAGTATGATCATGGAGCTCGTAAAAAAGACATCATGAATGGCCGCCTCTTGAATTTCTGGCGTAGGCGCAAGTTTTCCGGTTAACATAAAATAGGTCGAACCAAAATATAACCATGGCAAACCACCGCCGATTAAACTCAACAAATATTCCCGCCAGATAAAGGATCGAAACACGGCTAATCCCAACCAAGGTAAAAGGAGTATTGGGGCGAGCATGGGTTCAAAAACGGTGGCGCAGCCGAAAAAAAATGCGGCCATAAAAACATACGAAAGGGCAGGATCTTGACGATTAATTCGAAATAGATAACCCATACCCCATATGATAAGGGTATATGCAATCAAATCCATAGAAAAATTAAAAGCGCCAAAACCAACAATCGAGATCGCAAAAATAAGTCCAGGTAAATACGTGTTTTTAGAGAAAAATCCGAAAACATTCACCAAACGATTCAGTGCAACTGCCGCCAAATAAACAATAAAAACAGTTAAACTATAGTGCATAAGCGGCATAGCAAAAACCGATTTCTCAAGCTCATACTGCCAAGCAAAAAAAGTGGGTTGGATGGAGGGCTCGCTGTAAAATAGAGACAAAGCAATGATTGCTATGACAAATGGAAAGCTAAAAACAGCTAACGGGGTTTTTGTTTTATATAAATTTACAAGCACGGGGCTAAAATTAATCTAATTTATTTATTACATTTGCTCATCAAAATGATAATTATGAGTTCAGCAGATGTTTTTTATGGAATTAAGGATGTTTCATATTGGTTATTTCAAAACACATTGGAACCAATCGGAGACAATTTTTGGAAATTTGCCTTAGTACTTGGTTTTTTTGCGTTCGGATTTTGGATGCGTTTACAAGCAAAATATAATAAAGCTGCAGAAAATAATCCCGATCAACGTAAATAAGCTTTCTGAAACATTAAAATATGTAAACCTTCAAGCTTTCAGTTTGAAGGTTTTTTTTATGCCTTTTTTTGAAAGGGATCACTGTTCCCGCCATCCATTTAAGTCCAGTAAAAAGCGTCTGTTTTATTCTTGGATCATATCCTTTTCTGCGGTATGGCTAACTCCGGCCATTTTCAGTTCCTTCAAAAATCCAAAAATTTTCTTTCTAAAAACAACAAAAAGGATGATGTAAGGTATCACCATGATGTAGAGAATACCCATATTAATAGTACTTTCGCCTTCGGCCGCTTGTTCTTCAGCAACCGCCTTACACATAGCACATTGTGCGGATAAATCGTGTGCGAATAAAATAAATAAACCGAGAAGATAAAGCTTGTGTCGCATATACCGTTATTTGTGTACAAAGGTACAAAAAAACCATGTTGTTGACTTATTAATCCTTGAAAAATCCCGTTATTTGCAGCACATTAAGAATAAGAGCATGGAAAACGTTAAAACACTCGGCGAGTTTATCATTGACAAGCAACAGGACTTTCCTGGTTCTAGTGGTGAATTCTCAAAATTATTGAGTGCGATCCGTCTAGCATCAAAGATTGTGAGCAACCAAGTGAATAAAGCGGGATTACTGAGCCATATTGTTGGCGCCGCAGGTTCTGACAACATTCAGGGAGAAGCTCAACAGAAACTTGATGTTTACGCAAATAACCAATTCATCAAGGCCTTGACAGCCAGAAAGGTCGTTTGTGGTATAGCATCCGAGGAAAACGACGAATTTATTCCTGTTGATAATAATGGAAGTTATATTGTCGCTATGGACCCTTTAGACGGCTCTTCGAATATTGATGTAAACGTTTCAATAGGAACAATTTTTAGTGTCTACAAACGACTTTCCCCTGTTGGAACACCTGTTACTGAGGCTGACTTTTTGCAAAAAGGAACAGCTCAACTTGCTGCTGGTTACGTTATTTACGGCTCTTCAACCATGCTGGTTTATACGACTGGAAATGGTGTGAATGGTTTCACTTTTGACCCTGGAATTGGCGTTTTTGTCCTTTCTCACCCTGAGATGACTTTCCCTGCAGCTGGAAAAATTTATTCCATGAATGAAGGCAATTTCTATCGTAGTTCTAAAGGTGTGCAAGATTATATTAAATATGCTCAAACCATTGATGAAGCCACAAACCGCCCTTATACCGGTCGTTATATTGGTTCATTGGTCGCTGATTTCCACCGCAATATCATTAAAGGGGGGATCTATCTGTATCCAGCAACAGATTTGGCACCACTCGGTAAATTGCGCTTGATGTACGAATGCAATCCCTTAGCGTTTTTGGCCGAGCAAGCGGGGGGAAAGGCTTCGGATGGCTTAAATCGTATCATGGAAATTGTACCGACCGAATTACATCAACGTGCACCTTATTTTGTAGGCAATACGGAGATGGTTGATACGCTTGAGTCATTCATTGCGAGCGAAGGTTAAAAGTCGGTTTGAACTGAACAAATTTTACTTATTTCTGTTTATATTGCACACAGAAGATATTCTTTGCAAGGTCTTCTTCGTATCAACGACCAATATATTTATCTAAACAAACAATTTATGGCATCTATTACTTTAGGAGGAAATCCTACAACAACTAACGGAACCTTACCAGCAGTAGGAAAATCTGCTCCAAACTTTTCACTCGTAGGAACAGATATGAGTACTTCAACTTTAGCCGACTACAAAGGCTCTAAATTGATTTTAAATATTTTCCCAAGTGTGGATACTGGCGTTTGCGCCGCTTCGGTTCGTCATTTTAACGAAAAAGCTTCTACTTTAGAAAACACAAAAGTTTTGTGCATTTCTAGAGATTTACCATTTGCTCAAAAACGTTTTTGTGGAGCTGAAGGATTAGACAATGTGATCAACTTATCTGACTATGTTGATGGATCTTTTGGAAAAGATTATGGATTAGAAATGATGGACGGCGCATTTAGAGGATTACATTCACGTGTAATCGTAATTATAGATGAAAATGGTGTTGTAACGTATACAGAGCAAGTACCAGAAATTGGACATTCGCCTAATTTTGACGCGGCATTGGCTGCTCTCTAAAAAAGGAAGAATACGTAATCGAACCACTCAGGTCAACCTATATGATCTGAGTGGTTTTTGTTTTAAAAGAATCACAAACGATTTGATGTGATTTTTATAAATGCCATGGATAAAATTTGTATCGCGAGCCGACGGGCTTTTAAAAATATTACGGCTAAATTTGTAGCATGACGGTTGAAGAATTCAAACAAACCTATCAAGATTCAGATAAAATAAAAGCAATCGCCTCCTTGTTGCAAGAAGAAGCTGTAAAAGTTTCACTGCAAGGCCTTGTTGGATCATCAGCGGCACTAGTGGCTCATTCCGTTATAAGCAATCACAAAGGATTTCACCTTTTTATTTTACCCGACCAAGAAGAGGCTGCGTTTTTCTTAAATGATTTAGAAAACTTAAACAAAAATGCGTCAAACATTCTGTTTTTTCCACACAGTTATAAGCGGCCGTATCAATTGGAAGAAACTGATAATGCAAATGTTGTCTCTCGGGCAGAAGTGTTAGAACGAATTAATCGCGGGAATGCCTCAATTGTTGTAAGCTATCCAGAAGCACTTTTTGAAAAAATAATTACCAAAAAACAATTCGCTGCGACCATCTTAGAAATTAAGCAAGGGGTTGAATATTCATTAGACTTCATCAATGAACTACTGATTGAATATGAATTTGAGAAAGTTGATTTTGTTTATGAACCTGGACAATTTGCCGTTCGTGGTGGAATCGTTGACATTTTTTCATTTTCAAATGATTTACCGTATCGGGTTGAATTTTTTGGGGACGAGGTGGATTCGATCCGAACCTTCGATCCTGTCAATCAGCTTTCGATAAAGACCATGTCTCGCCTGACCGTGGTTCCCAACATTCAGAAGCACATTTCCAAAGAGGTACGTGAAGATATTCTTCGATTTCTTCCGAATCAGACAAATATTTGGATCAAAGATTATTTGGTGACAGGGGAAGCCTTGCAAAATGCTTATAAAAAAGCAGTAGAAATTTACACGAACCTCCCAGAGTCGCCAATTAAACATACACCACCTGTTGACCTGTTTTTGGACAAGCCTACCTTTGAAAACACAATAAAGAACTTCAGTATAGTTGAATTTGGGGCGCGACCATTTTTTGAAGGAGAATCTTTTCATTTCAATACAGATCCTCAACCTAGTTTTAACAAAAACTTTGATCTTCTCATTGAAGATTTGAAGAAAAATGAAAAAGCAGGTTTTACGAATTTTATCGTATCGAGTCAGGCCAAACAAATAGAGCGATTATACGCCATTTTTGAAGATTTAAATTCGAGCGTTCAATTTGTAACCTTGTCCTTTGCATTACACGAAGGGTTTATTGACAACGACAAGAAATTTGTCTGTTATACAGATCATCAAATTTTTGAGCGCTACCACCGATTTCGTTTAAAGGAGGGTTTTCGTAAAAACCAGCAAGCACTTACTTTAAAAGAAATTTACAACCTCCAAAAAGGAGATTATGTTACGCATATCGACCATGGAATTGGTATTTTTTCAGGATTAGAAATTATTGATGTCAATGGTAAACCTCAAGAAGCCATCCGATTGATCTACAAAGATAATGACGTGCTTTATGTGTCGATCCATTCCTTGCACCGTATCTCAAAATACTCAGGTAAAGAGGGTACTGTTCCAAAAATGAATAAGATTGGAACACAAGCATGGGCAAATACAAAAAACAAGACTAAATCGAGGATCAAAGAAATTGCATTTGACTTGATTCAACTCTATGCCAAACGAAAAACTGAAGAAGGTTTCTCCTTTTCTCCGGATACCTATCTACAAAATGAATTAGAAGCGTCTTTCCTATACGAAGATACACCTGATCAATTAAAGGCGACCATTGCGGTAAAGGAAGATATGGAATCTTCTTCGCCTATGGATCGATTGGTTTGTGGAGATGTTGGATTTGGAAAGACAGAAATTGCCGTGCGCGCCGCATTTAAAGCCGTTGCGGATAGCAAACAAGTTGCCATTCTAGTTCCAACAACTATTTTGGCATTACAACATTATAAGACCTTTAAAGAAAGGATGAACGATTTGCCTTGTAATATCGATTATATCAATCGTTTCAAATCAACAAAACAGGTAAACGAAACCTTAAAAAGATTAGAGGAAGGCAAGATTGATATTATTGTTGGAACGCATGCACTCGTAGGAAAAAAAGTAAAATTTAAGGATTTAGGCCTTATTATCATTGATGAGGAGCAAAAATTTGGTGTTGGAGTAAAAGACAAACTCAAACTTTTCAAAGCTTCGGTTGATACCTTAACTTTAACAGCGACACCTATTCCTCGCACCTTGCAGTTCTCGCTTATGGGAGCACGCGATCTGTCAATAATCAATACGCCTCCACCCAATCGACAACCTGTTGATACAGAAGTTATAAAATTTAGCGAAGAGCGCATTCGAGATGCCGTTTCATATGAAGTTCAGCGTGGAGGACAGGTTTTTTTCGTTCACAACCGTGTTCAAAATATTCATGAAATTGGTGGAATGATTCAGCGACTTTGTCCAAATATCCGAGTAGCAATAGGCCATGGGCAAATGGACGGAAAGAAACTTGAGGCACTCATGACAGACTTCATCAATAATGAATATGATGTTTTGGTTGCAACAACAATTATTGAATCAGGAATTGATGTTTCGAATGCGAATACGATTATTATTAATGATGCACAAAACTTTGGCTTAAGCGACTTGCATCAAATGCGAGGACGAGTTGGACGTTCTAATAAGAAGGCCTTTTGTTATTTGATTGCTCCACCCATGCATACGTTGCCTTCTGACTCTAGAAAACGATTAGAAGCGATTGCCCATTTTTCTGATTTAGGTTCAGGGTTTAACATTTCTATGCGCGATCTTGATATTCGTGGTGCCGGAAATTTATTGGGGGGAGAACAATCAGGATTTATAACTGATATTGGTTTTGAGATGTACCAAAAAATCCTAAATGAAGCCATGCGTGAATTGCGTCAAAATGAGTTCAAGGATTTATTTGAGGAAGATAATTCGGTCGACAACAATGAATTTGTAACGGATTGCGTGTTAGAAACTGACCTTGAACTCTTGATACCGGATACGTATATCAACAACGTAACCGAACGTCTTATTATTTATCAAAACTTGGATAATACGAATGACAAATCGGACTTGGCAAGATTCGAATCCAATTTGGCAGATCGTTTCGGACCTGTACCTGAAGTTGTACATGAGTTGATAAAATCAATTGAGTTACGTTGGTTGGCAAAAGAAATTGGGTTTGAACGTTTGATCATCAAAGGGAATAAAATGATTGGCTATTTTGTTTCGCAAGCAGATTCACCTTATTATCAGTCCACTTATTTCACTAAGGTTTTACAATTCGTGCAGAGCAATCCACATGATGCAAAAATGGAGGAGCGTAACAATAAATTACGCCTAATTTTCCAAGGTGTAAAAAGTGTTTCGAAAGCGATTGCGAATTTAGAGCGCATCTAAATAATTTTCCAGCCTTGATACTGCAGCAAAGGCGAATAAACTTTACCTTCAATTGTATGCGTTATTTTTGGCAAGATATCTTTGACAAAAAAATTCCTCACTGAAATAAATCAATGAGGAATTAGGTATTTAAATGCTATTCAGCTTAGAACTTAACTTTCAATTCTACACGTCTATTTTCAGCTCTACCTTCTGCCGTTTCATTGTCAGCAATAGGCTTTGTTTCACCGTAACCAATTGCAGTTAGACGATCTGCTGCCACTCCTTTGGATATTAAATAATTTCTCACGGCATTTGCTCGTTTCTCTGATAAAGCCATATTTAAATCATCATTTCCTTGACTATCCGTGTGACCTTCAATGATCAGTTTATAATTCACATTTAAACTAAGAATCATAGCAACACGATCGAGTACATTATAAGAGGATTCGCTCAATACGTCACTGCCTGTTTCAAAGTTGATACCATATAGAGCATCTTTCAATGTTTGTTTATCCTTCTCATCCAATTCAGGGCATCCTTTATTTGCTGCCGTTCCTTTTAGTGTTGGACATTCATCTTGATCATCAGGAACGCCATCACCATCTTGATCAGGACAACCATTAGAAGCTTTCGTTCCTGGAATTGAAGGGCAATCGTCATCCTCGTCTGCAACACCATCTTTATCGGCATCATTTTTTGTTTTACCAATATTAAATACAAGTCCGATCGAATGTTGTAAATAACTATCATTCAATTTTTTGCTTGGATCTGCATCCATACGATCGAAATCAGAATACATGAATGTTTCTTGCAAACGAATCGCAATATTCGGTTTCACTTGATAGGTCAATCCCAAGCCATAAGGAATCACTGTGTTTCCTTGCGAATAAGATCCATCCGCAAATCTGAGGTGACCGAAACCTAGAAATACATAAGGTCTCCATTTATAGGCATCTGTCAAAATATTATAGCGTCCCAAAATACTCGCTTGAAACATATTTTGACGTGTAAAAATAATAGGATCAATATTGTTGTAATACCCCATGTCACCATAGGTCATGCTCACAGCTGCATCAAAATGCGGTGTTAAATAACGCGAAAAATCGAGACCAACAAATCCATTTAAGTCTTGTCCGAAACGATAAAAACTAGACCCCAACTCGCCCTTGTATTGCTCTACCCCCAAATTTATGCCTACAGCCCATTTTTGAATCTCACTTTGAGCGAAGCCCGTATTAATCATTAAAACCAAAGCTGTAAATCCTAAAACTAATTTTCTTTTCATATTGATCCCTGTAAAATTTAAAGTAAAGCTAGGTATAAATTAATGACAAAATGTGGCATCACGACCAATGGCATTTAATAATCGATAAACCAAGTTTTGGATCAATAAAAACCCTTTAAATATCAATGGAAATGCACCCATTACCAGTTCCTGACCATGAACCACTTTTCCATGTTTCACCGTCGTCACCGATTATAGCATAGGTGTAAGAACGACTAGATTCTTTTCCCATATTAAATGTATACGATTTGGAAAAATCATTATCCGTTCCGCAGGAAGGTTTAGACGCGAGAGAATTTGCAACTGGAACTACCGTCTTCAATTCATCATTCACATATACATTCAATTCAGATACGCCATTCGATTCATAATTCGGTACATCAGACTCATCCAGCCAAAACATAACCGTTGTTTGATAGGTGCACGAGCCGTCATTTTTTTTTGCGTCTTCAGAAAAATCAATCGATTTTGGATCGGTGCAGCCCTCTTTTTTACAAGAGAGCGAAACTAGTGTAATAAGGATAGAATAAAACAATAATTTCATAGCTATTAAATTTAGTGGAGAACAATTTTTTCTTGATATTCGAAATCAACATTTGTTAGTTTAATATAATAAATTCCTTTCGCCAAACGACTCAGGTCGATTGTTATCATGGAGTCATTAATAACGTCAAGGCTCGCAAACACCCTTTTCCCATCCACTGTATAAACCTCAAGAGAATAAGGTGAATTGAGGTGATCAATACGAATAGCTAAAATACCACTTGTAGGATTAGGGAAAATCTCGACCGACAATTCATTTGCAGTTTCATTGACTCCCACCTGACCATCAACCGTAACAGTAACCTCTCCTGTTTGCGTGCAACCTTCAGCATCTGTAATAGTAACGGTATACGTTGTGGTTACTGTTGGACTTGCGTCAGTCGTTGCTGAACTTGGATCACTCAGCCCGGTGGTTGGCGACCAAGAATAGGTTGTTCCACCCGTTGCTGTTAACGTTGTTGTTGCGCCAGATGCAATGGTAACATCATCACTTACGGTAAAGTCAAAACCTGGTTCTACCGTTGCGGTTACAAGTGTACGACTGCTCACGCAATCCGCCTCACGAATTTTCCAATCGAAAAAATAATAATAAAAATCCAATTCAGATCCTGCAACATTTGAGCCTGTTAAGGCAACAAGTCCAGGAATTTCGTAGGGATAGGTTGGTGACCCGTCATTGATACGGAATAAATTAACTAGGGCTCCGGTAATTTTCATATAATAACCACTGTAAACATCAATCGGTAAATTTAAGACAACAACACTTTCACCCGTTGGAATATCCACATCAACAGAATGGATAACACTACCACCGTCACCGTCTAAAATTTCGATCGTTCGGACCCCTGCACCATTTGCATAAACCCGAACTGATTCGAGAATAAAAGGAGCGTAGGCATCAAAAAACAACCCCCTTAAATCATTCGCCCCAAAAAAGCCACCACTACCAAAAGTATTGTCAGGAGGACCGACAGAGAGCAGGACATTCGGCACTGTTTCTTCTACAAAATATTCCGTTGTTTCTGTGACAAATTCCGAATAATCGTCACCTGTTCCAAGTAACACTCCGTCTATTGGTGCATCATACCAATTTAAGGTTCCGCCACCACTTCCTAAAGCTGTTAAGGTAACATCACCTTCTCCACAAATTGTAACATCCGTTCCGGTTGGCGCAACTGGTTTATCGACTACAATGTATGCTATTTCAACCTCGTCATCCGTTCCTGCTTCATTTGTTACGGTTAACGAAACGGTATACGTTCCATTGCTCACATAGGTATGCGTTGGGTTTTCTTCCGTAGAGGTTTCACCATCTCCAAAACTCCACAGCCATTCTGCAGGAGAGAAACTTGAATTATCAGTAAATGTAATGACACCTGTGCAGGTCTCAGTTAGGTTAGCGGCAAAAGCGGCAATCGGAGGGAAAATCAACTCTTCATCTGCACTCATATGAAGATCTGATACAAGTATTGCTCCTGATCCTGATTCGTTAAACAAGAATCGGATATAATGGATTTCGGTCAGGTCAACTCCAGAAAAATCTTCAACTGGCAAACTGATAGTATTGTGCATTGTTCGCGGTAAAGTTGAACCAAAATCACCGGGTGGAAAATAAAGTGCAGCAGTGTAATCCGCGACAGAAACAGTACTGGATGCACCAGCATAATCCGTTAATTCTACCCTAAAATTTAAATCCGTGTCTAGCGGTGAAGTGTCAAAATTGACGGCTGCTCTAAATTGAATCGCATTAAATTGCGTAAAATCTTGCATAAACGTGGGCACATCATTACGATACCAATCGTCTCCTGAATTCCATTGTAATTCAAGCTGCGAAAGACCTAAAACGGCTAAGCCACCATTTTTATTATGAGGTTCCTGATTTGCACCTGCGCCCGCTCCAATACAATATTGTTCGCCAAAATCATCACCACAAATATTATAGGTTACTAGCCCGTTTTCACTTGCGGCTTCATCCAAGCTATTCGTCACTTCAGCAGTTTCGCTATCTGTTCGGTTTACGTCCACTCTTTTTTGACTTGGCGGGTGATATGACATGAAGATCTCATCTCCAACGAGAGTAGAAGACGCAGGAGGTGTTATATCTTCCACTTTTAAAATAGGATCAAAATCCGTCTCATCTCCAACATATACTCTAAAAAAAGCACTTGCATAGGCCAATAAAGAATTGCGTTGAGTTTCGGGGTCAAACCTTCCGTTTCCTGGAGCTGAAGAACCACAATGTTCGTCCGATTGACCACCATCTACATATCCCCAATCATCAGCCGTTCCTGCAGGAAATAAACCCGGTGTCCAAACCGTATTGTAATAATTATGATTGGCACCTAGCATTAATAAATTGTGTTTTGGCGTTGTATCACTATCGTCTATATAACGCGCGTCATCATAAAAGTGAACACCTTGCAAATCGGAAACATCACCATCACAATAGGGCGCAATATTCATGATCGGAATTCCGTTTAAGACCGGTCGATTAAAATCAACTGGTGCAAGCGTTAAAACAGCCTTTATGGTGTAAGGATCTCCAAGTTCACGGTTGTAAAGCGCATGCTCAATGACTCCTTCACCGCCGCGAGAATGACCCATTGTCCCGATTCGATCCATATCTAATTTACCAATAAATAAATCGCCGAAAGGATCACCACCCGAAGTATTCCACTCGTCCCATAAATCGAGATGATGCTGCAAAAGTTCGCCACGACCGCGCATCCCGTAATCAGGTGTTGAGTTATCAGTAGATGAGATGCTATTTGCAGAAATCGAAATAACAATATACCCTAAACTTGCCATATGCTCCGCCAAATAATCATACCCTTGGTAACTTGGAATGGGACTGAATGAGCCGGTGCAAGGCCACGCAATACTTGTTCCACCTCCACTGTAGCAGGTTGAATGTCTTCCGTGCAAGAAAAAGAGAACGGGAAAAGGTCCATCAGACATATCAGTAGGATAATGAACTGAACCGCGAACCTCAATTAAATCTGGAAAAGTAGGTGCTCCAAAGGCTTCATCACCAAAATCATATTCATCAGATGACACAGAATAAGGTCCAGGAATACCCGGATCGGGCGTTTGTCCAATAGAACTAATGGAATAAAAAACGAGTGTAAAAAAGAAGAGTAAATGTTTCATCATGGATAAAATTTAATTGAATGTTTGAGGAGAAAATTGACCGAGCTTCCAATGTTTGCCCATTACGGCTATTTCGGCACTCGCTTCCTTGTCGAGTTTTGTATTTTCATGGTAAAACCCATAGACAAGGAAAACATCAGCTTTATCGATTAATTGCTGATAATCGGAAAGTGGAATGTAAAAAAGAATCTCGTTTAGTCGTCCGTCCGGGTGCAATGAACGTTCAAAATATTTACCGCCAATATGCAAAACATAGCGATTAGCACCGACAATAAATGATTCAGAGGTTGTGATAGACACGACGACCATGTCTTTCTTTTTATCAAATCGATATTCATTGATTTGAACAGCTTCAGAAGACTGAGCAATTGTCAGTGAGCCTATCGAAAGGAAGAGGGACAAGAATAGAAAATAAGTCAGTTTTTTCATGACATAAGATTGGATAAAAGCTAATTTATTTCGCTTGATGGATAAAGATAAAGAAAATCGATCAGTTTATATTCAAAAATAAAAAAAACAGAAGTGAATAGGTTAGACCTTTTCAAGTGTAAAGGCAAAGGTAGAACCAACTCCTTCGGTACTTCGCACGTTAATAGTTTGCTGATGGGCTTCAACAATGTGTTTAACAATGGCCAATCCAAGACCAGAACCACCGATATTTCGTTCACGACTTTTGTCAACTCGATAGAATCGTTCAAATAATCGTGGAATATGCTGACTGTCCATTCCGACCCCATTATCAGTCACTTCAACCAAGAGTTTTTTCCGATCAATTGTAATGAGTTTAACTTTTGATGATCCACCAATAATCCCATATGAAATCGAATTAGAGATGAGGTTTACCAACACTTGCGTAATCTTACTTTGATCTGCCGAAACTTGCATAGGTTCATAATGTCGATCAAAGGAAAGTTTAATTTGTTTATTTGCGGCCTTCGTTTCAAGTTCATTAAACACGTCACGAATGACACTGACTAAATCAAACTTTTTTATTTTCAATTCAAATCGATCCGTTTCAAGTCTTGAAATTTCATCTAAATCTTCCAATAAATTAGAAATTCGATCCACACCCGAGAGTGCACGTTCCAAAAAATCCCGATTTACACGTTCGTCTTCCAGTCCCCCTTCAAGCAGGGTCAGAATATATCCTTGAATACTGAAAACAGGAGTTTTCAGCTCGTGTGCAAGATTCCCTAAAAACTCCTTTCGAAAAGCAGCTTGCTTCTTCAATTGACGGATTTGTTTTTTTTGCACAGCGGCCCACTCCGCGGTTTCCACCGTTAATTTTCCGAGCACATCTTCTTTCAAATTCGTTTCCGTTTCTTCAGGAATCTGTCTATTGTTAATAATTCCGTATATGAATTTTATTTTTTTATTGATAAACTGGCCGATCAAATACGTAAAAACAAGAAATGAAGATGCAGCAACGAGGAAAGGAATAAGGATCAACGAAAAGGGGCCTAAATCGAGTGACCCAATTTGATCGAACAAGAGGAGAAAAACGAGAACGAATATCCCAATAATGACACTGCCTATAATTGTGATATGTATGGGTTTACCAAAATTCATTTTGATTTTATTTCCATCTAACAGTTTCAAGCATTTTATCCAAATCCTCCACGATATAATTCAAACTAGTTCGAATACTATCGTAATTTGGTTTGACATTAAAATAAAGTGCTCCCCTTAAAAAATGGCTCGTACTATCCGTGATGTAAAACTGGTAAGGCGAAGCAGCATCTCCTTTGATATCGTATTTAACTCCGTATGCGTCTCGTTCGGGATCACTCAGCGCTATTTCATCAATGGCATCAGCTTTAATACTGTGATCGTAGACTAATTTACGTGCATATTCAGTATTCATGCTCAGGTTTGTATCAATCGGAATATAGGTTAAAAACAGTGTCGCATTAAAGCGATCCATTTGAATATCCTTATTGCAATTTGCCTTGTCAATCACTTCAAAATACTCGGGAATTTCAAATTGGAAAGAACAGCTATCCGCTTGATACACGGCATAACTTCTCTCCGGAAAATCTAAGCGCATATAGCCGCGAGGTTTCGGATAAAAATCGGTATTCTTTTCACAACTGAGCATGAAAAAAAACAAGGATATGAGTACAAGAAATTTAATCGTCATCAGCTTCGTCTTTAAGCGGCAAAATCGTAACTTTAATTCGCTTCACCTTTCTGTTATCAGCCGCCTCTACTGTAAACGTATAATTTTCAAACGTTACACGCTCGTTCTTTTTTAAAATTTTACCTGCTTGCTCAATCACAAACCCGGCAATGGTATCTGACTCCGACTTAGCCTCTTCAAAAACATCACCGTCAATTTCCAGGACCTTATACATGTCAATTAAAGCTGTTTTGCCTTCAAAAACAAAATTAGAATCATCCAGTTTAGAATACATTAGATTCTCGTCATCATAATCATCCGAAATATCGCCAACAATTTCCACTAAGACATCATCAAGTGTCACGATTCCTGAGGTTCCACCATATTCATCTACGACAACAGCCATATGCATTTTACGCTCTTGAAAGCTTTTTAGCAAGTCATCAATTTTCTTATTTTCCGGCACGAAATAGGGTTCACGAATCAAACTTTTCCAGTTAAAATCCGGGGCTTCATCCAAGAAAGGCAATAAATCTTTTACGAATAAAATTCCTTCAATATGATCAAATGATTCGAGGTAAACAGGAATTCTAGAATAATGTGTCATACGACCGTCATCATTCAATTCCTCCATTATTTCACCATAGGTTAAACTTGCTTCAAAAGCATGAACATCCAAACGTGGACGCATGATTTGTTTCACATCCTTTTTTCCAAACTCTACAATTCCTTGATAAATCTCCAAGTCTCGTTTATCTTCATAACCGGTACTTGCCAATTCAATCGCATCTGCTAATTCGTCCGTTGACAAACTCTTAATTCGCTTTTTGATCCGTCGATTGATAATCTCTGTTCCTTGCACCAATCCTTTTTTTAATAAATTAAATGGAAATGTCGTACCGACAACATTAAGCGGAAGCGCCATTAAAAGCGCTACAGCTTTTCCGTTTTTAGAGGAATATACTTTTGGTATTACCTCACCAAAAAGAAGAAGGACAAAGGTGATTAGAAATACATCTACAATAAATTTGATAGTAGCATTTTCGGGTGTGGCAGGAAAAACATCATTTGAAATCATTGTAGCCAATAAAATAATAGCCACATTGATAAAATTATTTGTAATCAAAATAGTTGCTAATAAACCACGTGGTTTTTTCAACAGCGCAAGGGTTGTCATGGCTTGTTTATCATTTTTTTCAGCAATTGCTTCTTTATCTGAAGGAGTAAGTGAGAAAAATGCAACTTCGGCACCAGAGACTAGTGCAGAGCACGCCAATAAAACGATAAGGATAAGAATCATTAAAACAAGTGGCCAAACATCAAGCCACGAAACAGAAGCTAGAACCGGTACGAAGTTAGTTTCCAATCGATTGCTATTTATAAATTAAATTCATTTAGAATGGGAGATCATCATCTGGTGATTGAGCGATATTCGTATCCATTGGTTGTACCGGCTTATTTTCGACACTGCTTGGATAAGAAGGTTGAGAAGAAGCAGAATCATCTGCTCTTGAAAGCATGGTCATTTCATCCGCAATTACTTCGGTTGTATATTTCACTTGATTTTGTTCATCTTGCCAAGATCGCGTGCGCAATTTACCTTCGATATACACTTTCATCCCTTTTTTCAGATACGTTTCAGCGATTTTCGCTAAACCTCTCCAGCAAACAATATTATGCCAGTCGGTAATTTCGCGTTTTTCACCTGTTGTTTTATCTGTATAACTCTCTGATGTAGCAATTGAAAAGCGTGCAACACCTATTCCGTTCTCCAAATAACGAACTTCCGGGTCTTTACCTAAATTTCCAATTAATATCACCTTATTCACACTTCCAGCCATAGTCATCTATAGAATTAAACAAATATAACTAATCTGCGTCGAATAACCGTGATTGTTGAATATATCTTATCAACAGTTGCGGCAAAGGATAGGCTTCTATTGCCGAAATAGGCACTTTAATTTGACCTTGAATCAAATCTAATTTAGACACTTTTACCACCCAAAAAGTAACGTATAACTCTTGATGTGACAAGCTATGCTTCAATTGTCCATCTTGCATGATTTCGATCGGCTCATAGTGATTTAACACACTCAATTCAAGTCCATTGAGACTTTCTACTTCGATAAATGGAAAATCATACAAGCCTTGCCAAATTCCTTTTCCAACACGTTTCTGAATCACCGTATCTTTTCCATCAAAGAGAACGAGATAATTGAGATAGCGCTTGACGACTTTCGTTTTCTTTGCCTTTATTGGGAAATTTAGTTGCGTATTGGAGTGAAAAGCAGCACATGAACCAGCGAGCGGACACGTTTCACATGAAGGATTTTTGGGCAAACAGATCAAGGCACCAATTTCCATTAAAGCTTGATTGTGATCACCCGGATTTAGAACGTCCAAGAATTCGCTCGCAATTTGAGCAAATTCTTTCTTTCCTTGAGTCGAGTCAATTGGTGTGCTAACTTCCAAATAGCGACTTAGAACACGGTAAACATTTCCATCCACGACGGCATGTGGTAATCCGAAACAAATTGAAGCAATAGCTGATGCCGTATAGTCACCCACTCCTTTAAGGGATTTAATTCCTTCATAACTCCTTGGAAAAACACCCCCAAAATTTTCAACCACCTGTTTAGTACTCGCATGTAAATTTCGGGCACGACTATAATACCCCAACCCCTGCCATAAATTAAGCACTTCATCTTCGGCCGCATTTGCTAAATCAAAAACTGTTGGAAATTGAGTTGTAAATTTTACGTAATAATTCAACCCCTGATCTACACGTGTTTGTTGCAAAATAACCTCAGAAAGCCAAATTTTATAAGGATCTTTCGTCTGTCTCCATGGCAAATCGCGCTTATTCCGTCTATACCATCCTTGTATTAGTGTCGTAAAATCAGCCATTTGTATAAAAAAAACAAAGTTCTTTGATTTTTTTGGAATTGTTCAAAGAATATGAATTAATTTTGCACCCGATTTACAAAAGATTAAAAATTAACAAGTTATGACTAAAGCAGATATCGTATCGAAAATCGCAGAACAAACAGGAATTGAAAAAGTTTCAGTTCAAGCTACAGTAGAAGCGTTTATGGATTCAGTAAAAGAATCATTAACGGGAGGTAATAATGTTTACCTGAGAGGATTCGGTTCTTTTATCGTTAAAGAACGAGCAGAAAAAACGGGAAGAAACATTTCTAAAAATCAGTCGATTATTATTCCAGCACACAACATTCCCGCGTTTAAACCTGCGAAAACATTCATTGAAGAAGTAAAAGATAACGTAACTGTAAAGTAAGTTTTATTGTTGCATTAAATTTTTTACTATCTTTGTCCTCCGAATAGAGGATGAATTTACAAAACTTCCTGGAAAACAGGAAGTTTTTTTACATATTAGAATTATTAACCGAATTAAAAAATCTTTATTATGCCAAGTGGTAAGAAAAGAAAAAGACATAAGATGTCTACTCACAAGAGAAAGAAAAGACTAAGAAAAAACAGACACAAAAAGAAGAAATAAGATTCTAAAATCTTATCAATTCATTCGTCAAAAGACGAATTGTCAATTCATTAGAAACTTAATGGCTTTTGCCATTAAGTTTTCTTAGTTTATTATTTAATATACATATTAAGTGAGTTTTGAACTTATAGTTAATTCAAAACCCAGCGGAGAAATCTCAATGGCTCTTATGCGTGACTCAACGCTAGTTGAGCTTCATGAAGAGAAGGTGGACACGGATTTTGCCGTGGGTGATATATATCTGGGCAAAGTACGTAAAGTAGTTGCCAGTTTAAATGCAGCTTTCGTTAACGTAGGTTACGAAAAGGATGCGTTTTTACATTATCTTGATCTTGGTCCACAATATAAATCGTTGGACAAATTCACACAAGACACGCTTCGTGGTAAACAAAATGTTGCTGATTTACTTTATTTTAAATCGGAAGACGACATAGAGAAAGAAGGTAAAATTACGGATATATTATCCGGGTCGCGCGAAATTCTAGTACAAGTTGCGAAAGAACCCATCTCCTCAAAAGGACCACGATTAAGCTCTGAAATTACGCTCGCTGGGCGATTCTTGGTACTTGTACCATTTTCAAACAAAATATCTATTTCTCAACAAATCAAAGATTTGGAAGAGAAAAAAAGATTGAAAGACATTGTCAAAAGTGTGCTTCCGAAAAACTTTGGTGTTATCATTAGAACGGTAGCAGAACACAAAAAATTGACCGAAATTGATGGTGATTTAAAAGATCTACTAGAACGTTGGCGCAAAATGCACCAAAATCTAAAGAACTCCAAGTCACCCAAGCGCGTTTTAGGCGAACTGAACAGAGCATCTTCGCTCTTACGGGATACATTGAACGGGAACTTTAGTAAAATTCACGTCAACGACTCTACTCTTCTCAATGAGATGAAAGATTATGTTCAATTGATTGCTCCTGAAAAGGTGAATATCATTAAAGAATATAAAGGTAAATTGGACATTTTCGAGCATTTTGGCGTCAATAAAGAAATCAAAGTATTATTCGGAAAGAAAGTTCCTTTGCCGAGTGGAGGCTACCTCATTGTGGAGCATACAGAGGCTATGCATGTGGTTGATGTAAACAGCGGCAATCGAAGCGCAAAGAACGACAACCAAGAGAATAATGCCATTACGGTAAATCTTGAAGCCGCAGAAGAATTGGCACGTGTCCTTCGTTTACGTGATATGGGTGGAATTATTTGTGTCGACTTTATTGACATGCACAAGCGTGAAAACAATAAACTCCTGTACACTAAATTGCGTGAATTATTAAAAGAGGATAAGGCTAAACACAGCATTATTCCTCCGAGCAAATTTGGTGTCGTTGAAATTACGCGACAACGTGTGCGCCCTGTCACAGATATCGAAACTTCTGAAGGTTGTCCAACGTGTGGTGGCACAGGAAAGATCCAAGCGTCTATCATGTTTGCAGACGAGATTGAGAGCAAGTTAAAATACCTCTTAAACGACAGAAAAGAAAAGAAAGTCATCTTAGTTGTTCATCCTTACCTCGAATCCTATTTCAAGAAAGGAATTATTTCGAAACAACGCAAATGGTTTTTACAGTATAAAAAATGGGTCGCCATTCGCGCGAATAATTCAAACCATATTTTGGAATATAAATTTATCGACGGTTCAGGAACTGAAATCAACGTCTAAAAAAAATTTAATAGGTATTAAGGTGAATTCAATTAAATTTGAGTTCACCTTTTTTTATTCTCTCCATGGCTGAACATCTTACATTACCCGAAGCCAAACTAAAACTAGAGGCATTTTGTGCGTATCAAGAACGTTGCGAGCAAGAAATCCGAACTAAGATATACACGTGGGGAATTTATGGTGAAGATGTCGACTTTTTAATTGGAGATTTAATTACCACTAATTTTTTAAACGAACAACGCTTTGCTGAGGCCTTTGTTAGCGGAAAATTCCGCATTAAAAAATGGGGACGAATAAAGATCAGACAACACCTAAAACAAAAAAACATTTCCGACTATTCAATTAAAAAAGGATTCTCAGAAATTGATCCTGATGCGTATTGGCACACGCTGGTTTCACTTGCCGAATCAAAAAACAGCCTCCTTCGTGCAAAAGACAGTTGGGATAGACGCATCAAATTGCAGCGTTATTTGCACAGTAAAGGTTATGAAAATGACCTTATTCAAGAAACACTTACACTTGTATTAGGGGCGGTGGATTAAATCGTTGTGACGAATCGACGTTTTACCAAAATCATAGGGGTTATGCGGTGGTTTAATGCCTTCAAGCTCAACTGAATTAAGTACGATCCCAATAAAAGGATGCTGAACATCATCAATATACTTCAAATAAATTTGCAAAACTACTTTTTCATTTTCGGTAGGAATTTGCTCTACAATTAACGTATCATAATAGATTCCGGTAACTTCAACACGCATATATTCAGCACCATTGCGCTTAAATTCCATCACAAAATAACCCTCCAAATCACATTTTACCCCATACAAGTCGGCACCTTGTGAAATAATAATTTTCGCAAATGGAACAGGAATTGAATCGTGATTATACACAAATCGTTCTACACGAATATTATCATACAAATCAACCTTCTCAACCAATACAAGCGACGAATCGATTTGAGTTTGCGCTCCTAAATTATTGGCATTCAAACCCAAAATAAAAACAGCTATAAAGGCCAATCTAAACCGTGAGCGTATTTTACCTGAAGAGGAACGGACAACTTGGTTTTTATCAAATATTCCACAAACGTCCTTTCGTGAATTCCTTACCACATCATTTATCTGCTCTTTCGATTTGCCCCTAAAATCAACGATACATTTATCACAATCCTTGCAGAAAAACCCATTTCGAGTTGGTATTAAATCCGAAAAGAACTGAGGACAGGTAAATTTTAGATCAATCATAATACCCTTTCTCTTAAGATGCCTACAATCGACTTATTCCATAAAAAAATCGAGCACATCTTTTTTGGCCCGTTCGGGATTTTGCCAGATATCATACGTCAACATGAATTTAACACCGCTAAATTTTGACGTCAGCGACACATATAACGCGGAGACATCTATCACATCTTGACTTTCTAATCCAGGATCAATCAAAAGAACACAATTTTTAGTGGGTTGAACAAATGCACTAACACCAAGACCTTGTCCCACAGAATAAAAATTAAATTCTACATTATTCGCATTTAAGACAGCCCTGACCCATTCATGAGATTGGGTGTAACGCAAGGTAAAATTATACGAATCATACTGTTCAACAAAAAATAAAAACTCCTTCATGAGTTGAACACCTTTATTTTCAGAAAAACTAAAATCCACTGATTTAACAGAAGTAAAAACGACCGTTTTTTCAATCGCACGGGTAAAAAACACATTTAAACGATTGCCTCCATTTTCGTGATTAATCGGTCCAAAATTTAAACGAAATCTACCTTCACTATCTTTACCATAACCAAAGGAAAGGACCACTATATCGGCCTCAACCCCTTGGGCATTTTCCAAATTACGAATCATTAATAAAGGGTGAAGTTCAGCCTTTAGTAGACTCAATTCATGACGAATCACCTTTTCCTGTTGTTGAGAAAAGGCCATGACAAGAACTTTTTTTGCAGTCTTTTCGAGCAGTTCAGTCACATATTTCGCCACTGCTTTTGCCTCTATCCTATTCTCTCCCCTCTCAAAACATCCATCTACAAAATGATATTCAAATGGAGACGCATTGTTTTTAGGAGGAAGACACAACAATTCCCCATTGTAAAATTCCAAATTAGAAAATCGAATTAAAGCGGGATGTGCACTCCTATAATGCCAGCGTAAAAGGTGACTTTCTAAACACATTTCTGCCTGATCCAATACCGTTATCGTCTCGTCCCGGCTAGAAAAAAACTGAGAAGGCGGCATCTGTTTTGAATCGCCAACAACTACCATTTGTTTGGCTCTATAAATTGAAGGAATAGCGTCCTCGAGTGGAATTTGACTGGACTCATCAAAAATGACAACATCAAAAATATCCGCCTCACACGGTAAAAATTCTGACACCGTTAAGGGATTCATCATCCAAACCGGTTGAATATCGGTTAGGAGATTACCTGTTTGCTCAAAAAATGATTTTATGGGTAAATGGCGTTGCTGTTTATTTATTTCATGCAAAACAGTTCGTTTTGACGTTTTATAAACCGATCTATCACTCTTTTCCCTTGGATTTAGCTTAAAACTTACCTTTGTTAAAAGCGTCTCATTTTTTTGGTACCGACGGATAATTTCATCTTTTATGTTTTTTATTTCTACCGTTTGAAATCCTTTATCTTCTCGTCTTTTTTGCTCACATAATTCCGTGAGATATGTACCAGAGAGTCGATTAAAATTAGGTTCAAATCGTGTTTCATTTAAAAATGTTGCATACACAAGGGCAGCATCCAATTGGTCAATTGATAGTGGATTATGAACTAAAAATTGACGGATAACTGGCGGCAAATTAAAATACCGCGTTAATTCATTCAGCCAGTGGTTCAACTGCGGCAAAGAATCGATTAGACGCTTTATAAACTTCTCCATTTCGGAGATAGAGCGAACAGCATCCAATTGAAAAAGATAGCGACATTGCGCATTGAACTTGACAATTTCAGGATGAATTTTACTCAGATCCAAAATCAATTCCTGAGATCGAGCATGCTCTAAAATCGAAAGGTAATCATTTTCAGAAACGGCGCTCAATTTTGACCTTAACTTAAAGATGAGACCAATTTCCCGTTCTGGATCATTGATGTTATATGTATGTTTTAACTTTATTTTATGTTCTTCAAATTCACCTTCCAACCTAAACTCCAATTTTAGACCTTCCAATAATTTTAATTTGGTGAGATCAGAAATACCCGTATGGAAATCACGAAAAACGGTCTTTAATTTCGCAGGATTTCTTTTTAACCGTCTGAACAAACTACTTTCCTTTTGGCGTCTTTCGGACTGGGTAATTAAATCAATCAATTCATTGATTTCGCTCATTGAAGGCTTAGACATCCATTTATTATTTGCGTTCCGCGCTTGGCTCAATCTCGTTTGCAACAAATCGTATTTCTTTGCTGCAGCATTAAACGAAATATACTTTTTTGCGTCACTGTTTAAAAGGTCTATTTGCACCCTATCAACCATATTTAAAACACTTCCAGTGATTGCCAATCGAGTAAAGTCGTCGATATCTCCGTTTAGTTCATAGTTCTTCTGAATTCGCCCAATTTCATTTAAATTAGAACTCAAATTCAAAAGTCGTTTTTCCAACGTCACTATCACATTTTGCTCTGAAAACAAGGCTGGATTCAAGGCGGTGAAAATAAGTTGCCCTATCGATTGCTCTTCAAAAACAGGCAATAAGTGCACTTCCAGCTCACTTAAAAAAGATTTTGCATCATTCCAAGTCAAAAAATCCGGCAAAAGTCCTTTCAATTGTAATGCTGACGTTTGAAATCCACTCCTAAAAAGGCGATCGATCAAATGCGATAAATCAGTCTCAATGGAAGCACGATAATCGCATATTTTACCTGGGTAAATTGCAAACATATCCTGAGCGCTACTCGTCCTGATGGCAGGTGCGATACGCATTTGAAATTCATTCAGATTTAAGCGCTCCCATGCCCCTTTTAGCGCCGAATAAAACCCCTTTTTTTGATTTTTACCTGTATTAAAATAAGCTACTAAATCTCCCAAATCCATTTGATTCAATCGACTTGCAACAACGTCTAATGCAGATTTTTTTTCGGAAACAAAAAGAATTTTTTTTCCTTGACTCAAAAAGGCTGCGATTAATGCAACAATGGTATGTGATTTGCCTGTTCCTGGAGGCCCTTGAATAACCGTATTAGCATGCAGTGAACATTCGATTGCCCTTCGTTGCGATTCATCTACGAAGGTGACTGATTGGAATGGGTTGAACTTCTCATCCCTTGCTTCGCTTCGTTCACCAACAAGCAATTGAAGCAGTGTATTATTAGGCTCCAATCGGATCTGTTCATAATCGGAACTAAGCGTGCTTTTTTTATAGTTGAAAAGACCAACCGTTTGACGAACAATCAATTGCCATTGCTCCACTTCATCAAACCATTTTACCAGATCAAAAGTGGGTGAATCGATTTTATTCGTTTCGATAAAATAAGCGCGTACGAACTGTATTCCCTGGTCCAAATCCTCAAAATAAGCGGGAAGAATTAACCCGTAAATTTGCTCAAAATGATGTTTTAATAATGGATTTACAGCGTAACCTTCAGCGTTTGTTTCAACACGATATGTTGTATCAATTTTTCGAATCCGCTTGATCTTACACCGTTTATAAAATAGTGGTGAAGTATAAAAGGTTTTTTCGTTATTCTCCTTTGAAGTAGGAGGTGACCATTTGATGAAAACAGCCACTTGCAAAGCCGTATCAAGTCCATATTCACTCTGGTAAAACCGTGACTTTGCGTAAAGTTTCTCCAATTTCTTTTGGTCCTCATGATCATCACCAAACAAATAAAGAGACATTGGTTTGATATGCAGAAAGCGATTGCGCTTTGAGAAATCCAACAACGCTTTTTGTAACTGATCTATCTGATCCAATACCATCAAAAGTGAAGATTACAAAGATTAACTAGGTCACCATCCGTATGGTGATAAGCTATAATTCCAGCCTTAGTAGCGCCTTCAATATGTTGTAAACTATCGTCAATAAATGCAACTGATGAGGGTTTTAAATTATGGTTAGCTAAAATGGTTTGAAATGCTGCTATGTTGGGTTTCCGTTGGCCAATCTCGTGGGAATAGTAGGTTTGATCAAAAAGATTTTCGAGCAATAATTCATCACCATGTTCGTGACCTAGCGATTTACGAAACTGTTTTAAATGAATGGCATTTGTATTGCTAAAGAGAAGCAACTGATATTTATTTCTCAAACTTTTCAATAAAGAAATCCGGGCGACGGGTAAATCAAGTAACATGGCGTTCCATGCATGATCGATTTTTTCATCCTCCACATCTTGTCCGATTATTGCACGAATCCCTTCTCTAAATTCATGTTCATCTATAGCACCAACTTCAAAATCGTCAAAGAGAGACAATTGCATTGCCTGTGAATACCGTACCTGAAAATCACGGCCTCCTAGTTCTTGAAAAGCTTTTATTGTGAGCGAATAATCTAAATTCAGTATCACTCCACCTAAATCAAAAAGTAATGTTGAAACCCTTTGTTGCATTTCCGAAATTTAATCAATTTTCACCATTCAATTTGCGATTTAGCCATTGATTTATTATACTTATACCTGAGTAACCACGATATACCCGAATAAATGCTAAAAATATCTCTAATTGATGATGATAAATTATCGAGATTTGTATTAAAAAAATACATTGATAAAACTAATTTTTTACTTTTTCATAAAGAATATGAATCCGCTATTTCAGCAATCGAAGATCCAAATCTTAATACCGCAGACCTGCTTATTTTAGACATTGAAATGCCTAAATTAAATGGGCTAGATTTTATGGATAAAGTGGATCTAAAGCCCAAAGTTATTATTACGTCAATTAATTGCGAATATGCCGTAAGGGCTTTTGATTTTAATGTTGTCGATTTTTTAGCAAAACCAGTTGTTTACAGTCGTTTTCTTCAAAGCGTCTATCGTGCTCAATCGAGAATTGACAGTGAGAAAAATCAACTTCCTTCGAACAATCACATCTATATTCGAAGTAACAACGGTTATACCCGTGTGAATTTTGATGAAATTGTTTATGTAGAAGCCTACTCAGACTATATGAATATTTACACGCAGAAAGAAAGGTTTACTGCACTTTCAACCATGAAAGCAATAGAAGAACGCCTGCCTCGAGACAAATTTATTCGTGTTCACCGATCCTATTTGGTGCATATTGACAAAATTCACCGATTTGAAGATAATATGATTCGCTTAGGTGACAAAATCATACCTGTCAGCCGCAAATGCAAGGAGAACTTAGTAAAACTGCTCAACTTTTTTTAGGGCATTTTGCGTTGATTATAACCTTCTATCGAAATTCATTGACCGCTTAACGTAAAACTCTTTTTTACCTCTCCTTATCTCAAAAGGATTGATACCTTGAAGCGAATGAAGCGAGAAGAGATTATTATTGTTCTAATTGAGGATGACCCGAATTTCAAACGGAATTTCACGCATCAATTGAAAGATTTGCCCTTTGCTAAAATTAATACGTTCGCACTTTTTTCTGATGCATTGATGTATGACTTGCATACAGCCGATTTAATTATCATTGATGAACAAGTAAACGGGTTGAATGGCATAGATCAAATCCCCTATTTTAGATCAATTGCCTTAAAAACTACGATTGTTTATTTGAGCAAAAACAGAACCGTTGAAAGCTTTGCTAAAGCAAAGCTTTCAGGAGCAGATTATATTTTCACAAAAGACTCTACGGTTCATGAAACAATAAAAAAACTGTTGCTGCAACTACCTAAAATTCCTGAAAAGCAACAACGAAAGCGTTCTAGCATCAAAACGAAATTACCCTTTTTTAGACCAAAAAAACCGCAAATCTATCTCCTAGATGATGACAAACTTTTTAATTCATTTGTCCACTATAAATTAAATAAAGATGCTGCATTCGACTTGGTTACTTTTAACGATAGTGAATTGTTTTTAGCCGCGGTTAAAGAAAAAAAACCTCAACTTGTCTTACTAGACTATAATTTAACCAATCAAACAAGTAGAAAAATGGTGGACTTATTAAAAGAACAATATCCCTTATCAAAAATTGTAATGCTTAGTGGGCAATCAGACGTAGACGTTGCAATGGAGTTATTTACAGCAGGAATTTCAGATTATGTGGTTAAAAACAAGGAATGGGAATCCACTTTACGCGCTGTTATTCATAAACATCTTAACTTTTAATGGAACTCCCAAAACAGAACATAGACAATTCAATGAAAAATCTTGTAGAAATTTTGCAAAATTGATTTAATCCGATACCTTTGCACCCGCTTGATTTTTTGGATCATTATTAAGTCACGCGGCACTTGAATCGTTAAGTGTACAAATCAGGAGACATACTTCTGTAGAAAATATTAGAACCTACACTTCGACAGGCTCAGTGACCGGTGGTCATTGACAGTCTTCAAGTGAAAGTAACAGGAGTACTGCTCTTGTTTAAAAAAAATAGACTCCTAGCTCAGTAGGTTAGAGCACCTGACTCATAATCAGGGGGTGCCTGGTTCGATCCGTCAGCGGACGGACCACAAGGGAGCCAAAAAAATTAAAGTTGAT
>Ga0222668_1000333_pt1 | contig 32441 bp, 22 predicted proteins | sample AntAcemetagen728_FD_179823 | JGI IMG/M metagenome (GOLD analysis project Ga0222668, IMG submission 179823) | Saline water microbial communities from Ace Lake, Antarctica - #728 | ecosystem: Environmental > Aquatic > Non-marine Saline and Alkaline > Saline | place: Antarctica: Ace Lake...
CATCCGGGCAGAAGATAAATGATTTCATACCGGCGCGTGTACCATAGGCGGCCAGAGCAGAGCCGGCATTCCCGTTTGTTGGCATGGCGACTTTCGTGACTCCTAATTCTTTCGCCATCGAAACAGCCATGCAGAGTCCGCGTGCTTTGAACGAACCGGTGGGGAGTCGTCCTTCATCTTTAATCCAGAGAGAACCCTTGCCCCCTTGCAGTCGAGGCGCCGGTATTAATGGAGTGTGAATTTCTCCCAGGCTGACAATATTCTCTGACTTGCGAACGGGAAGAAACTCCCGATAACGCCAGAGCGTGGCAGGGCGAGCCGCAAGGTCAGACTTTGTGACTGACTGGGCAATCGCGTTTAAATCATATTTCACCAGCAGCGGTTTGCCTGCCTGTGAAAGACCGTGTAATTGATCTGCTTCATACCGATCATGTTCCATCCCGCATTCAAGATGGGTCACAAAAGTAGGAGACTCAGGAAAAGAATCTTGCATGGGAGGGAACCTGTGATTAAACAAAATAGCAAAGAGAATTACATGGAAAAATCTTGGAGAACATATCATTCTGTTATCCAGCAATTATTCAAAAAGTCAACCCCTCAGCCTTACTGAATGTGTTTTGTCTTTCCCCTGACGCATCGAAGGTTTTGGGAGCTCTATTTAAAAAAACGGCCACCCTGATGAAGGTGGCCGTTCGAAACTTAATCTGCAGCCTGATCCGCTGTTATTCAACCGGTCCTTCTACGCCACCGGTATAGTGTTCACCAACGGGGGCTTCGCCATGCAGAACTTCTACCTGATAACCACCCTTGGCTCTGAAATACAGGACAAGGATAAAGTAACCAAAGGCCATAATCAGCGGCACTAGAGCAGTGCACTTTAAAGCCATGCGACCACCAAAGATCCCTGCTTCATCAACGGGCCCCTTGTCTTCTGGAGCAAATGCCTCGGCACCCTGCCACCATTGATTCAGGGCCGTAATATTTTCGTCTGTTTTATTCTCTTTCTTGAGTAGCGCGACGGTTTCTTCCAGGTCCTTGCCATCGTTATTTAAGATGCTCACTTTCGAACCATTCAGACCTTTGATTTCCGGGAAAAACAGGAAGCCGCTTTTATCTGCAACAGCATATCTTTCGTAAGCTTCCGGCGAGAGCTGTTCCAGTTTTTGTGTCGCGTAATAATCCTGGTTATAGCCAATTCCCGGGCCACCCAGCAGGCCGGCAGACAGCATGCCGATACCACCCATGGCACCCATGGTAATCGCGCCCCCTTTGGGGTACCGCTCACCAACCACACCCAGCATGGTTGGCCAGAGAAACGTTTTTCCCAGACCGTATACGGTGACGGATACCCAAACCAGGACTGCCGATTTAAAGGAGCCAATCATGAAGAGTCCAAGGGCTCCGAAACAGGCACTCACACACAACAGCCCGAGTGGGTTGATTCTTTCCACAATCGGTCCGGCAAAGAAACGTAAAACGAACATGATCATTGACGCATAGATAAACAGATACAAGCCCTGCCCAACCAGAATCGAATCGGTGATACTGGCAATCCAGCTATCGGTTCCCAGTTCCACATAACCGACACAGGCTTGCAAAAAGAGCAAGCAGATCAGGAGCGGGCTGGCAAATGTCATCAGCATCTGACCAAAGCTGACGCCAGCCGACTTGGCTTCCGAAAGCGGGAACTTCTGCTTAATCACAATAAAACCATAAATCAGAGTCGGAATCAAAAACACCGCCATCGGATATTCCCAGCGAAGGCCGGGAACACTGGCTTTCATGTTGGCATAGATGGCTGCGACGATCCCGCCGATAATCAATCCACCAGGCCAGCCCGCGTGCAGAATATTCAGGTAGTGGGTTTTCTTTTTGGGATAGAGCGTCGCGACCAGCGGGTTGATTACCGCTTCACAAAGACCATTCGCCACGGCAAACATAAACATTCCGATATACAGACACCAGTATGTAGAATCTTTACCCATGGCGTGAAAGATCGGTGTTGCTGCGAACGTAATCAACGCGGAAAGCACATGCAGAATGAAAGCCAGCAACAGAATCGGTTTATAACCGATATGGTCAGTAATCAGACTGGCTAACAGAATTACAATTCCGAAACCGACAAGTCCGCCTCCGGTAATCGTACCAAGGTCGAATTTGGTAAACCCATACTGGGCTCCCCAGTCGGCCAGGATGCCTCCCCGAATTGCGAACCCCACGCCGGCGGCGATGAGCGTCATAAAGCTCGCAATAAACAGTGGTCTGTTGTTATTCATAGCTGCAACTTCTTTGATTGAACAGGGCGAGAAATAAGTGCAATGTGCCTAACAAGCATGAGTAATTCAGAAGCGATTAAGATCGAATGCGGATCAGGAATGGATGCTTCGAATGGTCTTGATTACACAACAATAACGTACAACAGGCATTCATCTGAATGATAAATTCAGGCGAAAGTGTGTTACATTTTTATCAGCAACGCCCGATTCTAACCAACCAGTATCATTTTTTCCACAATACATATGCTGGAATGCGAATGTTTGTCAGAATCCCTCAATCGGCTCAGGCGGGGTGCTTTTCAATTTGCGTAAAATAAGCAATCGTTCACGGCGTTCGGCTTCGACCCCATTCGGGAGGTTTAGTTTCTGGCCTGCCTTGGATAATTCCAGCAGGCGTTGCCAATGATCAAAGCCCATTCGTTTCCGCGGCCAACCCATCTCTTGCCAGATTTTCAGAAAACATTGCTTGATAAGATAGTCTGGTACATCTTTGAAAACGTGGCAGTCTAATCTCCAGAGTTCCTGATTTTGATCTAATGTGGCTGCAGTCAAAATTTGATCCACTTCTTCCGTGATGAGAGTGCTCACTTCGTCCGCCTGTTGAGACAGGCGATAGATTGCCTGGACGACATTGGGATTAAACTCTTTTTTTAACAAAGGTAGTAATTGATGTCGGATGCGGTTTCGCGTGAAGCGGACATCCGCGTTTGATGCATCATCGCGAAAGTCCTGTGAGCAGGCTTGCAAATAGTGAATCACGTCTTCGCGACTGACTTCCAGCATCGGGCGGATTAAAAAAATCCCTTCCTGTAAAGCGCGAATACGCGGGATGCCTCTGAGTCCGGCAATTCCTGTTCCTCTGACAATATGGTGCAGCACGGTCTCTGCCTGATCATCGCGCGTATGCGCGATCGCAATGCGTGCGCATTGATGTTCGTCGGCGATGCGGGTCAAAAAATGATAGCGTGCTTTTCGGCAGAGTTCTTCCAGTCCTTCTCCCGTCTCCCGCTGAAATTTTGTGAGCTCCTCTTTTTCGGTCACAAACGGGATCTCGAAACGGTGGCATTCGGTTTTTAACCATGCAGCATCCGCATCGGAAACAGCGCCTCTCAGGCCATGATTAAAGTGAGCCACAATCAGCGAGGCAGGGGACATGCTGGCGGCTGACTGGTTCAATTGAACTAAGGCCCGCATCAAGGCAATGCTGTCTGCTCCGCCTGAAACACCAATCAGGATGCGATTTTGGTCTGCGGTCTCAAGTGGACTAATGTTGCTGTCGAGGGGGCGTTCAGACTCAATCCGCTGATTACATTTGAGCAAACCACTTTTTACTGCTCGAACAAACTGATGCATCGGAAATTTGAATTCTGAAAAGCGGGATGAGATTGAAAATAGAGTAGGGTTGAAACTTTAGTTTGAGATTTGACTTTCGGCCAATATTTCCAACAATATACTATCGAAACAAGAAATGTCTTGTTACTATAAAAAAGGAATTTTAAGAGAAGTTTCCATTGTCATTTCAGTTACGTGCTTTTCATCTTCGTTTTTCAAGAGCATTTGTTCTTCAAAAATAATGGGGTGGTCATCACTTTTTACTGAATCGCGTGGAGTTTACTTTTCATAATTATTTCATTGTTTTTTTATTTTTTAAGTTTCCTTTCGGCATTTCTTGGCTTGATGGGGAGCATTGTCACAGAGGCTGCCTTCCGCTCGATACGAGAGGGGTCCGTGTTTGTGATTAAAGAGTTTCTAAAGTCGTCCTGGGTTCAGTTGAATTGGAGAATCAACAATGTTTGGTATTCTCAATGAGACAATTTTTGCAATTTATGTGCTTCTGACCAAATTGGTGAGAGGATTGCTGGCGCTGGTTCGTACGCGGGTATCTTCCCGTTCTACGAGAGGTCACCTTCTTGATGTTGAGTTAATGACTCAACAGAGACAGAGAAATGAGATCGTGCGTCGACTGTTGTCTTGTTTGGGAATCGAGCAGCGGTCTCGTGTACCAGTGAGGGTACGGGTTGACCAACGGTGCTTTAAACGTCACTAAGTATTAATGCACGGGCCATCTGTTGTTGTAAGCATATCATCTTGTTCTGGGCTGCTTGAAATTAAAGTATGTCATTGAATTTCATTTCTTCTTTCAGACATACTCAATTGGGGAAAACTCTCTGACGCTCCTGTCATTCTAAAGAAATTCCTGACAATAGGATTTGTATTGATCTCTTTTATCCACTATCAGGATAAAACCGGGATAAGTGCAATTTTGTCTCTGTTGTATGCCAACGCCAAATGGTATCTGACAGGAAGGGTGCTTTCACCATAGGCGCATAGGAAGCACCTGGAATATGTTTACAGATGTCGCTATCGGGGCTACTCTGGCATTCATTGTCGGGGTTATCATTGGTTATTTTGTCGACCGCATCCGCCGTGGAGCTGCTTACCAGTCTTATGCACAGATCCTGAAACAGGCCGAACTGGATTCGGATAACCTGCTCAAAAGTCAGAAGCTGGAAGCCAAAGAAGAGTTGCTGAAACGTCGAGAAGCACTCGAAGAAGAAGTCAATAAGCAACGCGAAGAGCTGTGGTCGATCGAAAAGAAGCTGAGCAAACGTGAAACCACTCTGGAAGATCAGCAGGCGGATTTCCTCAAGAAGGAAGCCATGATTCAAACCACCCAGTCCAAACTGGCTACCCGCTCTAAAGCCGTCGAAGCCAGAGAACAGGAACTGGAGCGTGCCTTCAAAAGTCAGCAGGAAGAGTTATTCAAAATCAGTGGGCTCGATCGGGAAACCGCTTCCAAGATGCTGCTGGATCGCCTGGATAAAGACCTGAAGAACGAAACGGGTGCCTTGATACTGAAGCATCAGAGTGAACTGAAACAATCGTGCGATAAAATCGCGCGCGAGACAATTGGCATGGCGGTCCAGCGTTTTGCTTCCGGTCATGTGGCGGAAACAACAGTTTCTACAGTCGATCTGCCCGAAGAAGAAATGAAAGGCCGGATCATCGGTCGCGAAGGTCGAAATATTCGAGCGTTTGAAAAAGCAACAGGCGTCGATGTAATCGTCGATGATACTCCAGGCGTAGTTGTCGTCTCTGCCTTTGATAATGTACGGCGTCAGATTGGCAAGATGTCGCTCCAGAAACTGGTCAACGACGGTCGCATTCACCCGGCACGAATTGAAGAAGTCGTCGAGGAAACCCAGAAAGAGCTCGAAGAGTATATCCAGACAATGGGACAGAGTGCCTGCCAGGAAGTGAATATTTCCGGCGTGAATCCTAAGCTGATTGATCTCCTGGGTCGGTTACATTTCCGGACCAGCTACAGCCAAAATGTTTTAAGACACTCGATCGAAGTTTCTGCTTTGACCGGTATCATGGCAGAGCAGCTTGGGCTGGATGGAACAATTGCCCGTCGCTGTGGATTGTTTCATGATATCGGAAAAGCGGCCGACCATGAAATGGAAGGCGGACATCCCGCTGTGGGGGCGCAATTATTGAAACGCTACGGTGAGTCACAAGAAGTCGTGCACGCCGCTGCCGGCCATCACGATGATATTCGCCCTGATTATATCTATACGGTGCTGGTTGCTGCCGCCGATGCCTGTTCTGCTTCACGTCCGGGAGCACGCCGCGATACGCTGGAGAAGTATGTCCGTCGTTTGGAAGAATTGGAAACATTGGTTTGTGGCTTTCCCGGCGTCGATCATACCTATGCCATTCAAGCCGGTCGTGAAGTCCGCGTGATTGTCGATTCTGATCAGGTGAATGATCGTGAAGCCGCGAAAATGTGTAAGGATATCGCGAAAGCGATCGAAGACTCGTTGACCTATCCGGGTGAGATTCGGGTGACCGTCATGCGGGAATCGCGTACGATTGAGTATGCCCGTTAATCGGGATCATCGAGTCAGCTCGTCATGACCCGCTTACCCGTCATCGGGTAGGTGGGCTTGCATTAGCGTCGCGATGGCTTGCGAGTCATCGCACTGCTGCTGTTTCAATGCGTGGATGACTTTTTCCCTGCGTTCCACGGGATGGTTTTGACTGAGTTTAAATTTGCCTTCAATGTGTTCGATCTCAATCGTAAATCCGACGATGGCTTGCAGTAATTGATCAATAAACTCGGAGTCAACGTTCTGCGTTGTCCAGGGCGTGGCTTGAGAAGCTTCGTAGAAGCGGACATATTGTTCGATCACATTTTTTAATTCACCGGGATCGTTTATAACGCAATAGCGGCCATAAACGTGTACTGCCTGGTAATTCCAGGTGGGAACCGTGTTGTAAGCCGCATACCAGGTGGGTGAAATATAGGCGTGAGGGCCGTGGAAAATCGCCAGCATCTTCTGGGATGGTGCCGTTTCACTTTGTGGATTGGCCTTCGCAAAATGACCTACCAACTGACCGGATTTTCCTTTGCTGCGGTCCAGAAGAATCGGCAGATGACTGGCAAACGGTTCGTCTTCTCTGTGAGTCACCAGGGTGGCAAAGCTGTGCTGCTCTATAAAATCATGCAGTACGCTCAAGTCTGTTTCAGCAAAAGAGGATGGCACGTACATTAAAGGGGCAGTCCTTTCGGTGGTCTTTCAGGCAAGCAGTAACAATGCGACGGCGGTCTTTTTTTCCTGAAGCAGGTGCACTTTTAAATAGATGAGACAGGTCAGCCCGAAGGCAGGTTCGTAGGACTTTCAATTCCGGAACAATTTCTTTACCTTGAGATGCGTACATTCACTGTAAGTTTAAAGCGTCCCTGTTGTAAAGGAGTTCTGAACTCATGCCATTTATTGATATCAATAGCGTCAAAGCATTAGAAGTGCTTCCCGGCTGTAAAATGCGAACGCCTTATGGTGAGAATCTAATGTTGTCCTATCTGGAAATGGACGAAGGGGCCATCGTTCCCATGCACCATCATCCGCACGAGCAGGGGGGGATGTTGTTAAAAGGCAAGCTGGAATTAACGATGGGAGATGAAGTACGGGTCGTGGAAGCGGGGGCCATGTTTATTATCCCCCCGAACACACCACATCAGGCGATCGCCGTCGATGGGCCGGCTGTGGTGCTGGATGTCTTCAGCCCTGTTCGCGAAGATTATGCGGAACTGTATAACAAGTATATCCCGGTTTCTGATGAGGATTCTTAACGGCGCTCGGTTCGCCGGTGATAATCCTGCTTTGCCTTAAGAGCCAACCTGCTTATTGTTGTTGCTGATTCTGCTGCTGTTTAAATTCTTCGGCCCGACGATGCAATTCTTCAGGGGAAAGTTCTTCGGTCTGTGTTGCGATGTGCCATTGAATTCCAAATGGGTCCTTCACTGAAGCGCCGCGTTCACCATAAAACAGATTGGCTGGCTCACGTAAGCTGACTGCGCCTGCTGCCAGTGATTTCTGGTAAGTGGTATCGACGTCTGGAACATAAAGGTGAATGGCAGCCGCGGTCTTGCCCCATTCCTCACAGGCATCCGCCAGTTCGATCATCGAATCACCGATCCGTAATACAGCGTGGCCGATTTTTTCATTATGCGGTGAGATCATCACCGGTGTGGCCTCAAATACGGTTTCCAGAAATTCAATCATTTCGGTTGCCCCTTCTACCAGCAGGTAGGGGGTTACCGTATGATAACCTTTGGGAATATAGTCTGCAGGCATCGTTTTTTCTTTCTGTGATTCTGCTACAAGCATTAATGAACGCCCATTATACAATTTGAAGTATTGAATGTGTTAAACATATTTTATGAAATTAACATGTCATTCGTTCTTAGCGTGCGATAAGAATTTCGAATTCGGGCAGGTATATTAAATCAACAGAATTTGTTTGTTTTAGAGGAACCTCCAGATGCGATTGCTGCTCATTCCATTCATCTTACTGACATACATCAACATGGTTCATGCCGTTGAACAGCCCAACGTGATTTTAATCATGAGTGATGATCAGGGATATGGCGAGCTTTCGCGCCACGGGAATCCAATCCTGAAAACACCGCATCTGGATCAATTGGCCTCGCAAAGTATTCGACTGACCGACTTTCATGTCGCGCCCATGTGTACCCCGACACGGGGGCAGTTGATGACGGGCCTTGATGCCTTTCGAAACGGTGCCATGAATGTCAGCAGCGGTCGTACTTTATTGAGACCCGAATTTAAAACTATCGCGAATCTTTTTCAGAACGCCGGTTATCGAACCGGAATATTCGGGAAATGGCATCTGGGAGATAATTATCCGTTTCGTCCTGAAGATCGTGGTTTTCAGGAGACGCTCTGGTTTCCTTCTTCACACATCAATGCCGTTCCTGACTTCTGGAATAATGACTATTTTGAAGACACTTACACTCGCAACGGTCAACGAGAAAAATATCAGGGATATTGCACCGATGTATTTTTTCGCGAGACGATCAAGTGGATTGAGTCACAAAAGAACAAGAAACCATTCTTTGCGTATCTGCCCCTGAATGCGCCGCATGGTCCTCACTTTGTACCGGATCACTTTCGTGAGCCCATCCAAGCGGCGATGCAGAAAAATGAAACGCTGGTTCAGCATTTGCGCCCTGCGAAGCGAAAATCTCTGGTCAGTTATCTGGCAATGTGCGCGAACATTGATGAAAACATCGGCAAGCTTGACCAGTTTCTTCAACAGGCAGAACTTTTTGAAAATACGATCGTGATATTTTTAACTGATAATGGCAGTACGATGGGCCCCGATTACTTCAATGCCGGGATGCGAGGGAGAAAAGTCACACTCTGGGAAGGCGGGCATCGGGTTCCTTGCTTTATACGTTGGCCAGAAGGCAAACTCGGTCCCGCCCGCGACCTGAACGATTTAGCGCATGTGCAGGATTTACTGCCGACTCTGACAGAGCTTTGCAGCGTACCGCAGTCGATTCCCAAGCTGGATGGTTTGAGCCTGGTGCAACGTATTCGCGATCGAATTGAAACGCTGCCAGACCGAATGTTGGTTGTTAATTACAGTCGCATGCCGTTTTCCGGAAACAAAAAGAGCATGTATTTGTCAGTCCCGCGGAAAGCAGGGGCCGCCGTACTCTGGAAGCAGTGGCGCTGGCTCGAAAATCGGGAACTGTATGATCTCGAACACGATCCTTTACAACAAAATAATGTGGCCGAAGCACATCCGGAAGTCGTTGAAAAAATGAAGGCGCACCTGGATCAGTGGTGGGAAGGGGTCAAGGAGACCGCTGCTGTGCCTCAACGTGTCATCATTGGTCACTCATCAGAAAATCCCGCCTTGTTGACAGCCTGTGAATGGCTGGATGTGTTTGTTGATCAGCAAAGTCAGGTGCGTCGCGGCGTGCGTAAAAATGGATCCTGGCATTTGACCGTCGACCAGCCTGGCATGTACGAACTGGAGCTGCGCCGCTGGCCTCGTGAAAGTGGTCTGAAATTGAACGCGGGAATTCCTGCACTCAAAGTAACCGATGGCGTATTTAGCAAAGGGAATGCACTGCCGATTGCGCAAGCAAAAATTAAAATCGGAGCTTTCGAAGCGATCGCCAAGCCAGACGCCAGCGGTCAGTCAATTACGGTCTCTGCACCGTTGAAAAAAGGGCCTGTGGAGTTGAAGACCTGGCTGCAAAACGAGCAAGGCGAAGCGATCTGCGGGGCCTACTATGTCTATGTGAAACGAAAGTAAGAGCCTGATTAGAGAGGCGATTGTTTCCCGGTTGCACTCAGTAGTGTTTGCGCAAATGCTTCCAGGTGTCTGATATTGTCACAAAATGCAGCATACTGTATCTGCTGGCGAAGCGGTTCGTGTAACGCACGACCGCCGACCACAAAAGCGACGTCGAGTCCAAATTCATCGTAGAGCTTAGAGTAGGAGTGTATGAACTGTGATTCATCGACTAGATAACTGACACTGAGCCAGAACATCTTCGGCCTGTGTTGTTTGATCGCGGCGGCGAGTGTTTCAAAAGGCAGGTTCGCACCCAATGAGATGGCATTCCATTTGATATCGCGCAAAACGAGTTCAACCATCGTCGTGGCCAGGCTATATTGATCACCCTCAACTGCCCCGCCAATTGCCAGTGGCGCGTCTGCTGCAGGAGTTGGAATCAATGTGCGTAATTCGTGAAGGACACGCAAGGCCAGTTCACAGCCCCGGCGTTCCTGGTAGATTTCAGCATCGCCACATTTCCATCGATCACCGATTGTGGCAAATGCTTTGCCAAAAATCAGGTCGCAAATAGCACTGATGCTGTGCTCGGCAAGATACAGATCAAGCACGATTTGACGACATTGCTCCTCGTCTCCCTGTAATAAGGCTTCGGTGATCTGTGAAGCTGCTCGGTCGATCACGCGAATTGATTGCCCTGTGGTGGCAGGTAAGCCAATCACTTCCGGTCGAACCAGTTCGTGCTTACTTGATCTGAGAAATTGAATGAGTTCCGTAAGTGCAATGCGGCGGTGTCCACCAGCCGTATATTGGGTGGGGATGATTTCTTTATCGCACCAGCGTTTCACAGAGGATTCACTGACTTGGAGTGCACGTGCCACCTGTTTTGGGGTCAAAAATTCGTTCATCATTATATTCTTGTGTTTGAACGATTTGATCGTTGTGTTGTGATGGTTAATTTTGTGGATACAACTATCTTAGTTTATATATATAGTTTTGACAAGGGTTAAAGTTTTAAGTGTAGTCTGTTGCTTATGATAGGTCTATATATCACTAAATGAACGATTTGAACGAATTTAGGGTTGCCTTGGCGCGGGTAGCATAGTATAAATTAAGAAGAACGTTATGAACGAATTATTTTTCCGGGTGATCAAATGATTTTATATTTAGAAACACATAGTGTTGATCAAATGAGTACATCGCGACAGGCGCTAGAGCACCGTACGCGAGAACTGTTGCAGACTGAGATTGATTTCATTTCCAATCCGAATTTTCACAGTCGGGAAGCGGAGCATGAAATCCTTCACAGATCTTTCTCCAGATATTCGGATGAAACACCTAATTTAATGCAGGCGAAGAATTCCCAGAATCTTCCGTCCCATTTAGCTCGGTTGTGTGAGGCCGGTGTTCTTTCGGCTGAAGAGGAACAAACTCTGTTTCGCGAGATGAATTTTCTCAAGTGCAAAGCCAATTCGCTTCGTTCACAGCTTGATCCTGACTCACCTGATGAGGATGGGATCAACAAAATTGAGTCTTATCTGAATGCTGCACAACGCATCCGAAGCCATTTGCTTCGCTGTAATATGCGGCTTGTAGTGTCGATCATCAAGAAGTGCGTTACTCCTCATTTTTCCTTTGACGAACTGCTGAGTGACGGTATCTGGTCGTTGATTAAGGCGGTTGATAAATTTGATTATGCCCGAGGCTTTCGTTTCAGCACTTACGCATACCATGCGATTTCCAATTTTGCCCATCGTAAGATTGCCGATCAGAGAAAAGCCGTTTCTCGATTCACACCAGCGACACACTCCAGCGCACTGGATGAGGCCTGGGAAGTCAAGGAACCAGCGATGAACGAAGAGATCTGGCAGGAATTATCTGCTCTGGTCGCGAAGTCCATGAACAATCTGGATCAGCGTGAGCAACTGATCATTCAAGGCCGTTTTGCTTTAGGTGAGCAGCAAAAAGTTCGAACATTTCAGAGCCTGGCAGATGAATTGGGGATTTCTAAAGAACGAGTCAGACAGCTTGAGCAACGTGCGGTTGCCAAGTTGCGATTGAAGGCTGCGGAAACAGACATCGAAATGATGTGTGAACTGGTTGGGTATTGAATTCTTACTTGAGACTGTTGATAATATTAAGGATGCAAATTTCGATGAATCATCAATATGAACTTGAAGCATTTTATGATGCGGAATGTCCGTTGTGCCTTAGGGAAGTCAACATGATTCGTCGGCTGGACACAAAACAGAAGATCTTATTTACTAACATCGCCAGTTCGCAGTTCGATGCTGATGCATATGGAAAGACATGGGATCAGCTCATGAATGAAATGCATGCTCGACTGCCCGATGGTAGCTGGGTTACGGGGGTTGAAGTATTTCGCAGACTCTACACAGCCGTTGGTTTCAGGTGGCTTGTATTCCCAACGCGACTGCCAGTTGTTACTCAATTGCTGGATCTGGCCTATGGTGTCTTCGCGAAAAACAGATTGAAGTTTACCGGACGCTGTAATCATACCAATGGAAGCTGCCGCATACCGCATAAATCAAACGAGGTGGAATGATGAGAATTGCCATCATTGGCGGCGGTATTTCTGGCTTGACCGCCGCCTATTGTCTGCACGGCCGGCATGATATCACACTGTTCGAAGCGAACAAATATATTGGCGGACACACGAATACGATTAATGTGGAACATCAGGGGGAACGTCTTGCAATCGACACCGGGTTCATCGTGTTTAATTATCAGACCTATCCGAATTTTACCCGCCTGCTGAATCAGCTTGGTGTGGCGTCTCAACCGACGGCGATGAGCTTCAGTATGAAGTGTGGCCGGACGGGACTTGAATATCGAGGTGCCGACCTGAATGGCTTCTTTGCACAGCGCCGCAATCTTGTTAGTCCACGCTTCTATCGCCTTTTACGGGATATCCTGCGGTTCAATCGTCAATCTCTTGAAGTATTAGAGTCAAACGACGAAGAACAAACAGTCGGTGAATACCTTGCGCGTGAGCGATTCTCAAAGGATTTTATCGAACAGTATTTTCTGCCGATGGGCTCGGCCATCTGGTCCTGTCCTTTGGGAACGTTTGAACAATTTCCCATCCGGTTTATTGTCGATTTTTATCTGAATCACGGAATACTGGCGATCCGGGATCGTCCTCAGTGGAGAGTCATTTGCGGCGGTTCAAATAACTATGTGAAAGCACTTACCGCCAGGTTTGCTGACTCAATTTGCCTTAATGCACCGATTATCTCGGTGACTCGTAAAGACGATTCTGTCGAAGTCTGTGCCTCTGATGGGATACCCCAGCGATTCGATCATGTGATTTTCGCCTGTCATAGCGATCAGGCACTGCGAATCCTGGGTGAAGATGCGAATTCTGTCGAACGCGAATTGCTGTCGGAATTTCCTTATGAATCCAATGTCGCCCAGCTGCATACTGACATTTCGGTTTTACCTCAGAATCGCCGCGCTTGGGCCTGCTGGAACTACTTCGCACCCCGCGACAGCAATGAAAAAGCAACCGTGACTTACAATATGAATCTCCTGCAAAACCTGTCTTCGAAAAACACGTTTTGTGTGACCCTTAATGGTGAAGACCGAGTCGATTCACAAAAAGTCATTCAGAGCATCAATTACGCTCATCCCATTTTTACAGCGGGCCGCGCCAAGGCGCAGCGACGTCATGCAGAAGTGATCAACGTGCGACGCACATCATTTTGCGGCGCGTATTGGGGAAATGGGTTTCACGAAGATGGCGTCAACAGTGCGCTGGCTGTTTGTCAGTCGTTAATGGAAACGGATGAAACATGGAAAGCGGAATCTACGAAGGTTGGGTTCGACATCGACGCGTTACACCCGTTGAACACAGCTTTCGCAATCGAATCTTCTTGATGTACCTGGACCTGGATGAGCTGGAAACGGTCTTTCAGGATCACTGGTTCTGGTCCACGCGACGTCCCGCTCTGGCACGGTTTCGTCGTGCAGATCACATGGGAGATCCTCAAAAACCGCTTGCAGATTCAATCAGAGACTTCGTAGCACAAAGTGGCCGATCCAAGCCGGAAGGACCGATTCGACTACTGACACATTTGCGTTATTTTGGATTCGTTATAAACCCGGTCTCCTTTTATTTTTGTTTCGATTCAAAAAATACACGTGTTGAAACAATCGTGGCTGAGGTCCATAACACGCCCTGGGGAGAGCAACACTGTTATATCATCGACAGAAATCAGCTAAACGAACGAAGTGAGGAACATCCCACGGACAAGGTCTTTCACGTTTCGCCTTTTATGCCTATGGACATGCAATACTTTTGGGCGTTCTCTGAACCCAGACAAGGGTTAACGATCAATATCGAGAATCATCGTGCAAGCGAAAAGGTTTTTAATGTGACGATGCAACTCAAACGGCGGGAAATAACAACACCAAACTTAATGCGATCACTGATGCGTTTTCCGCTCATGACGTGGTCCGTTTTGGCGGCGATTTACTGGCAGGCTTTGCGATTGTGGATCAAGCGTGTTCCCTTTTATCCACATCCGAAGCATTCGAAACCTTCAGGACAAAGTACGAATTCGAGGACACTATGACGGCACTTGAGAATACCATAGACAGTCGCGAAATGAACCTTCCCTCACGACTGGGGCTGATCGACTCCATCTGGCGCGGGTTGCTGGTCAAGAGACTAAAGCGACTGGTTCGAGGACAAGTTATGCTAGACGATGGACGAGAATGCCTCTGTTTCGGTGAGGAAACTTCGGACCTCAGAGCAGAGGTCACGATACATCATCCCCGGTTTTATCGCCGCGCCGTTTTGGGTGGCGGCCTCGGCATTGCCCAATCATTGATCGACGGTGATTGGTCCTGCAGTGATCTGACATCACTGGTTCGGATTTTTATTCGCAACCTGGAAGTGGCTGATCGTTTTGAACGTGGATTTGCCTGGTTTCGCCAGCGCACAGCCAGAGCAGGGCACTGGTTCAGGCGAAATACACGCATTGGAGCAGCTCGCAATATTCAGGAGCATTACGATCTGGGAAACGATTTCTATCAATTGTTCCTCGATGAGACAATGTCTTATTCGTGCGGAGTGTTCGAACATGCATCTGCCACAATGCACGACGCATCGCTTGCGAAACTGGAACGAGTTTGTCGTCAGTTGAATCTGCAACCGAATGATCATCTGTTGGAAATTGGTACGGGCTGGGGAGGTCTGGCGATTTATGCAGCGGAGAATTATGGTTGCCGCGTTACAACGACGACCATTTCGCGAGAGCAGTACAATCTGGCTGTTGAGCGTGTTCAGGCAGCCGGACTTTCGGATCGGGTGTCGGTGTTGCTCTCGGATTACCGCGATTTAGAAGGTCAGTATGATAAGCTGGTTTCGATCGAAATGATTGAAGCTGTCGGGGCGGAATATTTCGATACATATTTTCGCAAGTGTAACGATCTGCTGGCTTCTGACGGCATGATGTGCCTGCAGAGTATCGTGATAAAGGATCAGCGTTTCCAGGAATATCTGAAAAGTGTCGATTTCATTCGCAAGCATATCTTTCCGGGAGGATGTCTGCCGTCAGTGGCTGCAATTTTGGAATCGACGGCCCGTGTTACCGACTTGCGACTGCTGCAGTTGGAAGACATCGCCCCGCATTACGCACAGACACTTCGTTGCTGGCAGCAGCAGTTTCAGAAGCGTCTCGATCTGGTGCGTGAGTTAGGATATTCTGAATCGTTTATCCGCATGTGGAACTACTACTTCAGCTACTGTGAAGCAGCATTTGAAGAGCGACAATGTAATACGGTTCAAGTATTATTTGCCAAACCTGGCTGCCGATTTGACGCGATAAGGCAGCAAGACGAAGAAAAATTCGTTGATCTTGAACAGGAGGTCCTGGCGTGAATCCCTGGTTGATGATCCTCGTTGGTTGGATATTTATGGCTCTTGTGATGGCTTTCCTGTGGATGTTACAGCGCCGGACCGGAGATGCGGGCATCGTGGATGTCGCGTGGGGAATGGGGGTTGGCTTACTGGCTGTGTTTTTTGCCTGGGGCAGTGAAACGGGCGATTTGACGCGACGGATTGTGATAGCAGTACTAGCAATGTCATGGGCGTTGAGGTTGAGTGGATATGTTTTATGGCGTGTGTTCACAATGCCGGAAGATGGTCGCTATCAGACCTTGAAGCAGAACTGGGGTATCGCCGCCCAATCAAAAATGTTCTGGTTTTATCAATTTCAGGCGCTTGGTAGTCTGCTGTTTGCTTTGCCGATGCTGATCGCAGCGCGTGGTACATCGCCGTTAGGCCCATTTGACATTTTGGGAATTGCTATCTGGGTGATCGCCATTGTCGGAGAACTCATCGCCGACTGGCAGCTTGCCCGCTTCCGAGCAAATCCGGAACATCAAGGGCAAGTGTGTTGTGAGGGCCTCTGGTACTATTCGCGGCATCCGAACTACTTTTTTGAATGGTTGCACTGGTGGGCCTATGTCGGTTTGGCCTTTACCGCACCGTGGGGTTGGCTCACGATCATCGGGCCTCTGTTGATGTTGCACTTCATCCTAAACGTCACCGGCATACCACCCACCGAAGCACAGGCATTAAAGAGCCGCGGTGATGCCTACCGGGAGTATCAACGAACGACCAGCGCATTTTTTCCCTGGCTACCGAAAAGGAAACGGGTAACGACATGAAAACCGATTTCATTATCAATGCTGCGATTGAATTGGTAGAACGAGGCTGGGTTCCCGATTGGCTCATTCAACGGGCTATCCACCGATTGTGCACCAAACGTCTGGCTTTGCTCGAGGCGGGCAGCGATGACGCCAACAACGAAAAACAGCAGACATTCATTGAAGGGGCCCGGCAGAGTCCGATTGCGCTTGTTCCTGAAAAGGCAAACGAGCAGCATTATGAGGTGCCTGCAGAATTCTATCAGCAGGTGTTGGGTGATCGTCGCAAATACAGTTGTTGTTTCTGGCCAGAAGGAGTTGCAACGCTCGATGAAGCAGAGCAGGCCGCCTTACGAGAGACTTGTGAGCATGCCCAACTGGAAGAGGGCATGCAGGTCCTGGAGTTGGGCTGTGGTTGGGGAGCGTTGTCGCTTTGGATCTTGGAGAACTATCCTCACACGCATGTGACGGCGGTATCCAATTCCCATTCGCAGCGCGCGTTCATCGAACAGCAGGCAGCCAATCAGGGGCTTTCCAAGCGTTTGACGGTAATCACGGCTGATATGAATGACTTTACCACTTCGCAGAAGTTTGATCGTGTGGTGTCAGTTGAGATGTTTGAGCATATGCGGAATTATGAAATGCTGCTAAGCCGGATTTCCGGCTGGTTGAATGACGAAGGCAAATTATTCGTCCATATTTTCTGTCACCGACAGTTCGCCTACGAATTTAGTGATCAGAGTGCGGACGACTGGATGGCGCGCCATTTCTTCACCGGCGGTATTATGCCCAGCGACGAATTGCTGTCGCATTTCAAAAATCAGATGCGTGTCGAGAAACAGTGGCGCTGGAACGGACAACATTATCAGCAGACTGCAATCGCCTGGCTTGATAATCTTGACTATAAGAGAAATCAACTCTTGCCGATCCTTGCTAAAACTTATGGTGATGCAGAAGCAAAACGCTGGTGGATGCGGTGGCGATTGTTCTTCCTGGCAGTGGCCGAACTGTTCGCTTACGAGAACGGCGAACAATGGTACGTTTCGCATTACCTGCTGGCACAGAGCCATCAGCAAAGTCAGGGGAACGCAACAGGGGCAGTGGAAGGGGGCCGTAGCGAGTGTTCTGCGGTTTGAATTCGGCTATATCACTGAAGATTGACATGTGCCTGTCATACGTTTACGATTGATTGGGTTCTGTGATATCTTTACTTCCTGGTTATTGACAAGTCATCTGAGGAGATCTTCCTCACAATGGAAGTTGTTGCTGCAAGAGAAAATGCACCATTGCTGTTTGCCGTGACTTAGAGACTGCTGTCCCCGCATTTATGATGGCGGTGCTGTGTCATGCTAGAGTTCAGATAATTCATCGAGATGGTGAATTACGAAGTTCGACAAGGTGCGAAACAGATAGCAAGGACAATGTGATGACCACGACATCAAGACGATTTGTCAGGCGGAAACGAGTCCTGTCCTTCCTGCTCCTGATCTTTGTATTGCCTGGTTCGCTGAATGCTGCTGTTCCCCGAGTCGTACGTGGCTTGCAAGCGTTGTACACATTTGATTCCGAACACGGGACTACGATCCGGGATCAGTCTGGTGTGGGGCAGCCGTTAGATTTAAAAATTGAGAAGCCAGCGGCGGTTCAATGGGAGGGCGGCGTACTTGTAGTTGGCTCATCGACGAAGATCCTTTCCTCTGCGCCAGCCAGGAAGATTGTTAACGCAGTCAAACGCACGAATAGCTTGACTGTCGAAGCGTGGATCAAGCCAGCCAATGATCGACAGAAAGGGCCCGCCCGAATCGTTTCGCTGTCTGCCAATTCGAGTCAGAGGAATGTGACACTCGGCCAGGAAGGGAAACGGTATGACGTGCGGTTGCGATCTACGTCGACCAGCACGAATGGGATTCCTTCCACCTTAACGCCGAACAATTTAGCAAAAACCGCTTTGACGCATGTCGTTTTCACGCGCGATGCCTTGGGGACTGCCCGGATTTATCTGAATGGCAAGCAGCAGGCCAGTCAGAAAGTGGCCGGAAAACTCAGTAACTGGGACAAGGACTTTCGGCTGATTCTGTCTAATGAGATCACAGGGGATCGACCCTGGTTGGGTGAATTTCATTTAGTCGCCATCTTCAGTCGCGCCCTGACTGCCAATGAAATTAAGCAGAACTTTCAGGCGGGAACTGCAGTAAAACCCAACAATGCACCATCGAAAGAATCACTGGCTGCCGCGACTGCACGTCATGTGTTTGAAACCCGGATTGCTCCGTTACTCGCGCGAAATTGTCTGGATTGTCACGATTCTTCATCGAAAAAAGGCCAACTGGATTTGTCACGCAAAGCGGCCGCGCTGGCTGGTGGAGAAAGTGGCAAAGTGATTGTGCCAGGCAAAGCAGGGGAGAGTCTGCTGTGGGAGCAGATCAAATCTGGCGAGATGCCTCCGGAAGGACAGTCGCTGACGAACCAGGAAAAAACATTGTTTCGACAGTGGATCGATAACGGGGCGGTCTGGTCGATCGATCTCATTGATCCGGCAGTTTATGTGCATGACAGTCGCGAGGGTGCTGCCTGGTTGCAGCGACTGACTATCTCCGAATATATCGAAACCGTACGGAGCACAGTCGGCGTCGATATCGCGAAAGAGGCCCGCGAACTGTTGCCGCCAGATCTGCGAGCCGATGGTTTCAGCAACACGGCCTACAATCTTAATGTCGATCTTAAGCATGTGGAAATCTATGCCCGTCTGGCGGAGATCATCGTTGATCGGATGGATGTACTGAAATTCGCAGGCCGGTTTTCCAAGAGCCAGAAGCTGTCCACGGATGATACGATGCGGCAGTTTATCGCCGAAATGGGAAAATGGCTGTTGCGCGGACCGCTCGATGATCGTGAGGTAACCACCTACAGCGGCATTGCGACAACGGTGGCTGGTGCGGGCGGCAATTATCAGGAAGCAGTCCGTTTTATGATTGAGGCGATGCTGCAGTCTCCTCGCTTTATTTACCGTATTGAAAACCAGCGAGGCGATGGAACGGCGTGGCCTGTTGGGGAATACGAACTTGCATCACGGATGAGTTATATTATCTGGGGAGGACCGCCGGACCAGGAATTGATGCGTGCTGCCGGCGCTGGTGAGCTGCAAGATCGAACGGTCGTTAAAAAACAAATTCAGCGAATGCTAAAGGACCCACGTGCGGTCGACCGTTCTTTAATGTTCCTCTCTGAATGGTTGAATCTGGGCCGCTTGAGGAATCTTCGCCCCGATCCAAAAAAGTTCCCAAATTGGAATGAGGAGCTTGCTTTAGACATGCGCCAGGAAACTTTGGCGTTCTTTAATGAGATCGTCTGGAAGCAGAATCGTCCGCTGGCGGATCTGTTACACGCGCAATTTACATATGCAACGCCTCAACTCGCGGCGCACTACGGTCTCAAACCTAAAGGTCCCGGGCTCGTGCGTTATGATTTGTCGTCTGTTCCCGCGCGGGGGGGATTGCTTACTCAGGGAAGTATATTGACGATTGGGGGCGACGAAGCCTCGATGGTCACGCGTGGGTTGTTTATTCTGCACGGAGTCCTACGTGGTGTCGTCAAAGATCCTCCACCAGGACTCGACATTACTCCCGTGCCCTCTATGCCGGGGCTGTCTCAGCGACGGATTGCTGAGCAACGGATCGCGAATGTATCGTGCAGCGGCTGCCATTTGAAATTCGAACCACTGGCATTTGGCTTGGAAAAGTTCGATGGGCTTGGCGCGTTTCACGAGCGTGATGAACATGGAAATCAATTACGCGATGATGGCGAGATTCTTTTTCCGGGCGCAGCAAAACCGCTCGCTTATCAATCCAGTGCCGCATTGATGAATCTGCTGGCAGAAAGTCCACGCGTGCAGGAATCGATTACATGGAAAGTGGCACAATTCGCGTTGGGACGGCCGCTTGTTGCGGCGGACGCGCGGCTGATTGATCAGATTCATAAAGCGGCTCAGAAAGGTGGTGGGACTTATTCCAGTCTGATCACGGCTATTGTATTGAGCGATCTGGTGCAGATGACGAGAACGGAAACCACGAAATCGGAGGCGTACGAATGACAATACAAAAGATCAAGCGGCGAACGCTGCTTAAAAGTGTGGGAGCTTCGACGATTGGGTTACCACTGCTTGAGGAAATGCTCACATCCAAGGCATCTGCAGCGCCGACGAAGGCAGTACCAGTCAGGGCATTCAACGTCTTTTTTGGTCTCGGCATTCCTGCGCCCCTCCAAACCGAAGGCTTCGAGGGAGTACTCGAACCGCTCAAGCCACTCAGCGACAAGCTGCTTATTATGCGGAATGTTGATCAGGTACGTTGTGATGAGAAAGGGATCAACGCTCACTACGATGGTGCCTCCGGTGCGTTTACGGCGGAGCCGCCGAACGGTGAAGCCAGGTCGGGGGGGCCTTCGATTGATCAGGTGATCCGAAAAACTCATTATCCGAAGGGGTTACCGCCGGGGATGGTACCGACGCTCGTGGGAGGCACATTTTTTCGACGCAGTCGCATTGGTCGGTATGTGCATAGTTACAATCAGGATTGTACTGTTGCCGCAACAATGCAGGAAAAACCACGTGATCTGTTTGACCGTGTTTTCGGCTCAATTTCACTAACCGGTGATGCCACAGACGTGCGCCGCAAGCGGCTCAAACGTAGCGTGTTGGATTCTGTGGTGGACGATTACAAGTATTATACTGGTGTAAACTCTCCATTGGGGGCGGCTTCGAAATCGCGTGTCGCTGATCATCTCGATCGAATTCGTGAATTTGAGCAGCGTGCTTATGCTTTAAAAGAAAAGAATCCCAATGCCCCGAAACTGCCACCCCGCTCACAGATTCTCCACGGCGGACCGGCAGACCCTGGTGGCATGGGTGTCGATATTACGCTGAATGAATTAACAACTGAGTGGCGTTTAATGGCTGATCTTTACGCTCTGGCAATCCAGATGGATCGTACGCGGTTTGGGGCTCTGACATTTTTGGCGGCCGGAGAGCGAATTCGTCTGACAGGCGACTACGAATATAACGGTAAAAAAATCTGGCAATTCGACGATGCCCGCCAGCAGAACGCGTCAGGTGACAAGGGATGCAGTCACGAATGGTGGCATAAGTTTAATGAAAAGAAGAAAAATGAAGCATTGCGCGCCCACGCTCATATGAAGATGCGTGAGGTCGCCTACTTCCTGCAGCGGCTCAATGGTACCGATTCGAAAGAGGCCAATGGTCGGACCATTCTTGAAAATTCCTTGATTACGATTTCGACCGAGTCAGGCGATGGACGCCACAACAACGTGAAACGCGAATTGTCTGGAGTTTTTCATGCCATTACCGGCGCAAATGGACGTTTCAAAACGGGTGAAATCATGGATGTCGGAGCCGAGGGGGTTGATGTATACAATACGATGCTCGAAGGCATGGACGTCAAAGAACGACTCGGCCCGGCGAAACGAAAGACAAACATGGTAGACTCAATCCGAGCATGAAGCAACTTGAACCGCTTGCTGACAACGGATTGATTCATTTGGATCTTTGTATTCTCGAACGCGTTGTGCTTTCAGCTTATTTTTGTGTTTGACTCGCTCGCAGTTTGTTCTGTCTTCGCGAGCAATAGGGTTAATGCCTCAGAGAATTCCTGTTGACGGATCGGTTTATTGAGGACCTTCCAGGGGCCTGGACCATGTGGATTCAGGCGAATCCGTTCCGGGGTGAAGCCCGAGACAAAGAGTACAGGGAGATCGGGCCTCTCAGCGCGGATCTGGTCGACGACTTCGTTACCATTCAGGTCGGGCAGTACGATATCGGTAATCAATGCGACAAAGTGAGTCGAATCTTCAGGACCTTCTTTCCAGATCGTCAATGCTTTGGCCGCGGTGTCTGCTTCGACGACTTTGTAGCCATCGAGTTCCAGCATTTTTCGAAGCGCTTCGCGCACGTCGTGGTCATCTTCTAATAGTAAAACGGTACCAATGACTTGTTGTCGCGTGGCACGCGATTGAGGAACCGGTTTCTGACTATTATCCTGTTTTGCTTTCGGAAGAAAGAGGCTAAAGCAACTGCCTTTGCCAGGTACGCTGTCTACTTCGATAAATCCGCTGTGTTGCTCCACGATTTCTTTGACGGTTGCCAGTCCCAGCCCGGTTCCTTCTCCGTGTCTTTTGGTTGTGAAAAAAGGATCGAAAATGTGCTGTCGCGTGCTTTCGTCCATGCCACAGCCCGTGTCGCGGACAGAGATGCCTATGTACTTGCCAGGCGGACGTTTGGGGGCGCTTTCTGCCGCAGTCAGGGTTCGTTCCAAGGTTGCAATGGTGAGTGTTCCTCCCTCTTTCATAGCGTGGCGGGCATTAACAACCAGATTCATGAGAATCTGATGAATGTTTCCGGTGTCTACGAAGACTAATCCCAGCGGATCAGAGAGGTTGCACTCGATGTGTATATCCTTCCCTAATACGCGCGAGAAGAATTGATACGTGTTGGCGATGAAGTCGTTACAATTGAGCAACTGCCGTTCTGAGGATTGTTGGGCGCTGAATGCCAGGAGTTGCCGAGTCAACTCAGCACCGCGCAATGCCGCCTCCTCAATCGATTCCAATGCCGGTGTGACACCCTCAACGTGACGTCCTTTTGTCTCACTTTGTGCAAGTTCCAATTGGCAGAGAATGACTGTCAGTAAGTTATTAAAGTCATGTGCGACGCCTCCTGCGAGGCGACCTAATGCTTCGATGCGGGTGGCGACGCGCATGCGGTCTTCTGCCTGATTTCGCATTTGTTCAGCGACTCGTCGCTGAGCGACTTCTCGTCGCAGCAATTCGACATATCTTACCGTTCCGGCAATCAAGACTGTCGCCAGCAGTAATCCAAGCGTCCGGAACCATTGCGTCTGCCAGAACGGCGAATCCACGACAACCCTTAGCGCTACTCCTGCTTCATTCCAGAGTCCAGAACTGTTAGCTCCCTGCACACGCAGTAAATACTGTCCCCCGGGCAAACCACTGTAACGCCCCGATCCCTCTTTTGACTCAAACCAGATCGTGTCAAAACCTTCAAGTTGGTAGCGGTAGCGATTCAGGCCCGGCATGGAATAACTGAGGGTTGCCGTCTCAAACTCGAAATAGTTGTTTGGCCATGCAAGGTTGATGCTTCTGACGCGACTCGGGTCGGCGTCTAATTCCATCGGCATTTGACCTTGTGTCAAACTGGTCAGTCTGACTGGTGGCACGTAGTCATTACGCTTTACTTTCTCCGGCCGGAAGCGGGTGACACCTCTCGGTCCGCCAAACCAGAACTCACCGTCTCTCGTCTTGTAAAAGGAGGTCAGCAGGAATGCTTCTCCTTGTAATCCTTCCTCGCGACCATACACTCGCGGCGGTATCGTCCCCGTTGGATCAAACGCAGTTAGTCCATTCGAAGTGCTGAGCCACAGGCGGCCTGTGTCCTCCAAGATGCCAAGGATCATATTATCTGACAGGCCATCATCAACGGTGAAACATTCGAAGAGGCCTTTCTCTTCGTCATAGAGCCGGTGGAGGCCGTCTGATGTTGCGACCCAAAGATCCCCGCGGTGGTCCCTGAGAAGCGACTGGATCACTCCGGAATGCAGGCCTCCAGAAGTCGCTTCATGGTTCCAGTAGTGCTTGAAGCTGGTTTCTCCCTTTCGCAGCCGATCAAGGCCATTATCGGTACCAATCCAGAGTGTCCCGTCGGGGTCCTGCAGCAAAGCACCATAACTTGCTGTATCGTTGACAAGACTGGTTGGCTCATCCGGATCATGCATGTAGCGTTTCGCTTTTCCCGTTTGTGTGTTGAAATACGCCAAGCCTCCTCCCTGAGTCAACAGCCAAAGAAAACCCGGATTATTTTTGTCTTCCATAATGCGGCGGATGCAGTTTGATGCTGGAATACTTTGTGGATCATCCGGATCGTGCTGGTAGCGGCTGAGAACGCGCTCTGACTTCCGGTCGAATTTCAGCAGATCGCCGCCATAGGTCGCGATCCAGAACTGTTGGCGAATGTCCTCTGCGAATGCAGAGACGAGTTGATTCCTCAGTTGCGAATCGGTTACGGGCGTCACAGTGCCACTTTGACGGTCGAATCTTCGCAGGCCTGCTATGGCGCCGAGCCACATGGTGCCTTCGCGGTCCTCATAAATCGGTAACAGGCCACTGCCCAAGGCTGCCAGGTCAAAGCCGACACTATTGGGATCGAATTTCACCAGGCCATCCATGCTTACGATCCAGAAAATACCAGACGCGTCTTCAAATACCGTCCGCGCGCCGCGCTGACTGAGTCCCCCGAACGTACCCTCGGAGGATCCAAATCGCGTGAACGAACCGTTCGCAGGATCGAGTTGCGACAAACTCACATCACCATTAAATGATGTCACCCAGAGCGTGCCTTCACGATCCTCTTGCACGCTCGTGACAACGGGGCCGCCCAGTGATTGGGGGTTATCAGCCTCATAATCAAAGTGCGTAAGTTTTTTGCTTTGCGGATCGAAGCGGTCAAGTCCTTCCTGGGTTCCGATCCAAAGTCGCTGTTTGCTATCTTCAAAGACCGACCAGACCTGTGAACTACTGAGCCCTTCCGGAGTGCCGATTCGTAAGTCTACTTTTCCTGTCGTCGGGTCAAAGCGGGCTACACCGCCACCAAAAGTTGCCAGCAAAAATTTGCCATTGTGGTCTTTAGCAATTTTGTAAACATTATTGTGTGGAATGGTCTCGGAGTTCTGTTCTACATGTTGATAGCGCTGCGCCTTTCCGGTAGATGGTTGGAAGGCCAGCAGTCCTCTCCCGTTCGTTCCAATCCAGAGCCATCCATTCTCTTCGCCATGCAGCATCCAGATTCCTGCATTACCGGATTGGGCGGGGTCTTCAGGAATGGGGACTGGCGAGAAACGTCCCGTCCGTTTGTCATAACAATCCAGCCCACTGAGAGTCCCAATCCAGATGACACCGTCTGAATCTTCATAGAGAGCCGTCACGTTGCTACCAGACAATTCGCCGGAGCTGGCGGAAAAGCGTTTGAGGTGTCGACCATCGTAGCGATACAGGCCACCTCCAAAAGTACCAAACCAGAGAAACCCATCGCGATCCTGCAGGTAAGCACCGGAAAGTTCCGCACCGATTTCCACTGCCAGTTCGAAGTGTGGTCGATCTGTTAACGAGGGAGTATTGGTAAGTAGAGTTTGACGACTGCTTGGGGGCTGTTGTTGAAGGACTTCAGATATTGGTATCGTTACCTGACGTTCCATACCCCAAGGGAGCAGGAAACTAATCGTCAGACCAAGTAAGAAGACGAGTAGGCTTGTTCTCATCTGGCTTAGTATAAGCTTCAGGAAGATGGAAAGAAGCCACTGGACAGTATAAATCAGGGTGGTATGAAAAAAAGATCACTGCATTGAGCTTCACCATTAGTTTCATTTGATCCAACAGAATGAAAAACGTCTTGATTCAGTCCAGAATCAAGCGATTTAACTCCGGAATACCAGTGAGTAATAGCCAACGGGAACCAGTCTGAGTTGATCTGAAAAGTTGCATTTACATCACGAAGAATGTAATTAGCTTTTGAACGGTTGTGGGGAGACAGATTGTGGCGCCTGGTTTAAACAGCGATGCATCCCTCTTATTCCGAACCATTCCGAACAGATTTGGCGCTTTCTGGGTTTTCACAAATTGTCGAAGCTGTTCGCCTACCATTGATACGCCGTCAACTAAGTCGCGATGAGCGAGTTCCTGTCGTTGATTATTTACTTGCAGTCCAACTGATACCAGCAGAGGATCTAGTAAGTCCGACGAAGTTTCAGCAGCGGAAAGATACTCAATCGGGATTGTCATCGACTGCGTTTTGGAGTCTGTTTCAGATTCAGATTGAAGTTCCTGAGTCGCGACCTCAAAATCGCAGGCATCGCGAATTAAGGAGAGCGTTCTCTGAATCGATGGCATGTTCAATTTGTTTAAGATTGACCTGCGCGGCACGTCAACGGAGTCACAGGGTTCCCAGAGTCCCATTGCAATGCGCGAAAGTAAGAGCGAGAGTCTGACGACCTCAATGGATTGGCGTGCATGATCGGGTAATGAGATCAAGTCGTCGAAGGTACGTGTCACTTGCTCCAACGGCAGTCTGGTCGTTGCCGGAATTCGCCACGTCGAAAAGAATCGTGCAGTAACCTGACCGTAGGAGAGTCCGAATGCGGCCTCTTCGGCCAGGTCCAGCGACTCGCCGGTTTCCTGACAGTGTTCGGTCAACTCGCGATGTTCTTCCGGGAAGAGTGTTGCCAATACAATGCGGCCGATGGGGTGGAGTAAGGCACATAGAAAAGCCGAACCGTCGGAGTCCGCAAACTGTGTCCGCTCGATAATACGAACCGTATTGCCCGCGGCAAGGCTTCGTTTCCAAAGCAGTTCCTGGTTAATCCAGGGGATATTGTACTTCATTAACGCCTGCCGCCCACCATACATGATGGCTAGCTCTCCGATACTGTGCGGTCCCAACAGCAAGATCGCTTTTTCCACACTGTTGATTTCTTCACCTTCAGAATTGTTCTGAGCAGTGTTGGCTACGCTGAGGATTTCAGCTGTCAGTGCTGTATCTCCTGTGATCGTTTTTGCCAGTTCATCAATATTGACATTCTGCCGTAATGCCATGGAGTACACATCAAAAGGCGTGTGTGAAACTGGGAAGAGATTCCCGAGTTCAGACAATCGTTGATTGACTTTTGTCGGTGAAATTCGAATCCCGCTTGTCGGATTGCCGTTGGCGGAATTTGATGTACCATTTTCAACTTGCCCCTTGGATGAGACAGCTTGCTTTCGATACCCAGCTTTGGCTATTGTTTTTCCAGACCGTCGGTCTACCAGACCGCGCGCTTTGGATGCAAGCATTTCATAGTTTGTCGGTTTGTAAGAGATATCGTCAACTCCGCGAAAAATTAAATCTTTCGTGAGGCTCGGATCTTCGACCCCTGTATGAACCATGATCACGGGGCGCGATTCAATTTCAAGCATCTCAAGAGCTAGTGAATGACCATTCTTGTATGGCATTCTGAGGTCGGTGACAACCAGATCGTAGTGTTTATGATTCATCAGCGCGGCAGCATGTAAGCCGTCTGTTGCTGACTTACAAACAAAACCCTCTCGAGTGAGGGCAAACGATATCATGCGACTGACGATTTTGTCGTCCTCCGCTATTAACGCACAGTATTCCATTATCCTTGTAGCAGAAATCATAATTAGCCTCTGTGATCGCTTTTTACTATCAGACCATAAATTGAATTATAAGTGCCTTGTTCTGGTCGGAATCGGTTTCACGATGATTTGAAGCGATGCCAGATCAATAACCAGCTCAGTGATTACACAGCAGTTTCTTTCTGTAAACGTAACTTCTCTCGCAGTTGTGGCAGGTCATTGAGGCAACGTTCCATTTCAGCCGAAATGTCATGTACCAAAGATTCGATTGCTTCCAGTTCTCCCGTATGGCCAGCCCGTTCGATTTCTGACGATAATTCTTGTAGATTTGATGCACACAGGATGCCAGTTGCCCCTTTGAGTGAATGCGCCGCTAAAGCCATGCCATCGGCATCTCGTTCTTCCGCTTTTTTCCGGATTTCCTCGACACGCACGAGGCCCGTCAGTTCTAATTCATCCAATAGCGAGTCAGCGAGTTCCAGACTGTCAAAGCAGCGTTCCAGCAGCGATGCGGCGTCGATTGGTGCCAGAACTGCGAGTTCAGGCTCGTGATTGATCTCTGCTTCTGTCTTGTTATTTTCGCTCGGTTCTTCTTGATTGTCGTTAAGTAACTGTTTGAGCACATTCATGATTTGATCTTTCTGAACAGGTTTGCTGAGATACTCATCCATGCCTGCTTCAAGACAGCGTTCGCGGTCCCCTTTGATGGCGTTGGCGGTAAGCGCGACGATGGGGATGTGTCCCTTTAATGTTCCGTCTGCTTCTAATTGTCGGATACGTTGTGTGGCCTCCAAACCATCCAGTTCCGGCATCTGGCAGTCCATCAGCACAAGGTCGTATTGTTGCTGACGAACCAGTTTGATTGCTTCGAGCCCGTTGATTGCTGTATCACATGCACAGCCAATTTGTTTCATCAGTTCGATGATATACATCTGATTGATTTTATTATCTTCGGCCAACAGAATTCGAGTATTCTGCAATGTTTGCTCAACAGTGGCAGTCTGAATGTTGCCAGAAGTGATCGCCAATTTCTTGTTCTCTGTACTGGTGAGCACATCACGGATTACATTGTATAACTTGTTTCTCTGGATTGGCTTGCTGAGTGAACCATCGATGCCGTATTCTCGCAATTCACTGGGGCTCTGCTGGATAATTGTTGAGCTAGACATCAGAATTGCTTTTAGCGGATGATCTTTCAGTGCCTGTGCCAATTCCAAACCGTTTCGATCTGGCATTCGGAAATCAGTGATGACTAAATCAAACGGAGCATTCTCTGCTTTTGCTAAATCGATAGCAGCCAGGGCCTCATCGACTGATGCCACTGCAACAGAATCGATATCCCATTCGGTTAAATATTTTTTCAGGATGGTCCGGTTAATTAAATTGTCGTCTACGATCAGACTTCGCTTTCCAGACAGCGGAGCGACAACGTTCAAGGCTGTCGTTGACTCGGCGATAATCGGAAAAGGGATTTCGAACCAAAACGTCGATCCCACTCCGGCTTTGCTTTCGATGCCAATTGTACCTCCCATCAGTTCTACAATATTTTGAGAGATGACCAGGCCTAATCCGGTACCGCCGTAGTTTCGTGTGGTCGAGGCATCGACTTGCGAAAACGACTGAAACAGTCGATTGAGTTTGTCTTCCGAGATACCGATACCCGTGTCAGAGACCGAGAAGCGAATCGTAATCTGATTATCCCGTCGCGTCACAGCTTTTGTGCGAACCACGACCTCACCTGTGTTTGTGAACTTGATCGCGTTGCCGACGAGATTCACAAGAATCTGACTGAGCCGATAGCTGTCTCCCTTCAATATTAACCGCGATGACGGATCAACATAACATGGCAGTTCCAGATCCTTTTTCGCTGTGTGCCAGACCATGGTGCTGGCGATATCTGATACGAGTTTTTCCAGATCAAAGTCATGGATGTCGAGTTCCAATTTTCCTGCTTCGATTTTTGAGAAATCGAGAATATCGTTGATCAGCTTGAGCAGCGACTCACCACTATTATGACAGGCTTCGACGAATTCTCGTTGCTTTGGTTTAAGCTGCGTACCCGAGAGTAGTTCCGTCATTCCGATGACACCATTGAGCGGTGTGCGAAGTTCGTGGCTCATGTTGGCGAGAAACTCACTCTTAGCCTGACTTGCTAATTCCGCAGCTTCCTTGGCTTTCAGTAAGTCATGTCTTGCGACTACCAACGCCTGGTCAGCTAAAACACGATTCGAAACATCCACCGCGTACTTCACAACCTTGCAGGGTTTCTCATCCAGATCCAGAATGGGGTTGTATGATGCTTGAATCCAGACTTCCTTGCCATGTTTGCCGATCCGCTTCAACTCTGCCAATATATATTCGCCTTGATTCAGTTTCTTCCAGAATGTCTCATATTCAGCGCTTTCACGGTCTTTGGGATCAACGAAAATATTATGGTGCCGGCCTATCACTTCTTCCAACGAGTAACCCATCGTTTCCAGAAATCTATCGTTTGCCTTGATGATTGAGCCGTCCATGTTGAATTCGATCACCATCTGGGATTTGCCGATGGCCTCAATCTGTCCTTCGTAGTCAGCGTTGAGCCGTCTCTGGTAGACTTCATGAGTCAGGTCGCGAATGATACCAGTAAACAGAAATTCTTTCTCCAGATCTTCATCTTCTACGACGACTTGACTCACCGAAAGGTGCAGTGGGAACGTGGTTCCGTCCTTGCGTAGTCCTATTACCTCGCGGCCTCTGCCGATCATGCTCTGCTCTCCGGTCACCAGATAACACGCCGGGTAGCCATCAAGTGACTCTCCATCGGGAGATGGCATGAGTCGTTTGATATTCTGATCGAAGATTTCGGTTGCTGCATAGCCGAAGAGACGCTCTGCAGCCGGATTGAATGCATGAATCAATCCACCAGAAGTGATGGTGATGATGGCATCGACCACATTCTCTAAAATCGCATTGTGGGATGAATTCAGTTTTTGCCGCTCCTGAAATCTCGCAAGCTTTAAAGCGGCATACGTTCTTTCTGTCTCAGTATTCTTTTGCTTGATGCAGACGAACGCTGTTACCCAGATGGCGATCAGGGATAGTATGCGATTTATAATGACCATCCACATCGCTGATCCACTGGGGGACAAAAGATAGCCTGCCAATGTAAGTACCGTGCAGAGAATCGCCACAAGCAGAGTGGTTTCCCAGCGAGGCGTCCGCATTGTGTCTCTGATCAAGAGCACATAGAGTACCCCGAAAGCGACACCCAGTGGTAGCATGATGTCAACGATAAAAAACAGGAGTAGCAGAGCAAAAATAACCAGGAAATATCCCGTCGAAACAGCTTCTCTGGCAGAGCCAGGGGGCGCAGAGCGATCCCCTCGAAACCAACTTCTCTTTTTTGTACTGTTCTCCATCATCCCGATCCTGTTCCTAAAGGGGGCTGTCTACTCGAATTCCGATTCATTATTCATCAACACGGTCGAATATATTTCCCCACATCAATAGCATAGGTTGCATACCGGCAACGGGCGTGGAGGCAAAGAACTGGAATTTGGACAGTTTTTTATGGGAACGATCGGGGCAGATACAGGGGCTCTCAGTCGTATTCAGCTGGATTTCAAAACCGCTGATCTTTCAGTTTGTTCTTTTTGTTAGTGTTCGAGACACTGTGGTTATGGCATTCTTAACGAGACCAAATACGCTGTTAGTTCACTTTGAATCGATTCGGGAATTGTAATGCAGCGCGTGCGGGATATATCTGCAATCTCATTTTTAAAATCGAATTCCATGCGGCTGGCATGAATTCGTGAAGGGCATGCTTTGGGGGCTTCTCTGAATTCGCTGGTGAGAAATCGTTTTAACGCGCTGATGGCTTTTTATTGTATTTGCACTGCAGCCCTAAGAGGACAAAACCCATGAACGGGATTGCAAGATCGGTATAAAAGATGACTCCCGCATTACCGGGTGCAAAGTTATGTGCCGTGATCATCTGGTACACGTGTCCTGCTGCAGCCCCCAGCAGAAACATCGATGGCCCGATGACCGCAGCGGCCCGCATGCCCAGGCTACCTCGAAATGCCAGAAAACCGACCACCGCGTATCCCAGGCTGGCCGTTCCGACTTCAAACTGAAACGGGCTTTGTTCCCAGCCGATAAACTCGGCTGCTATTTCTCCAAAGAAAGAATGCATCACAAAGTTATAGAAAAACGAGAAGCCGATCGAGAATAGCAGGAAATAAGAAAACAGAGCTTCCACAATCACAACCACCGATCGGGGACGTGGTTTACTCAACAGTGAAATCCCGGAAGCCAGCAGTCCCAGGATCAGGAAATTGAGTGTAAAGTTTTCCAAAAGTAATGGGATGAGTGTGTTCATGAAATCCTTTTCCTTGGTGAGTTGCTTATCGTCCTGCGTCAAACTTCTGAATACGATGGTTATAGGCGTCCACAACATACAGATTTCCTATGCTGTCGAAGGCCATGCCGTGCGGGGCGTAGAATTGTCCGGGGAGAGTTCCCTGTTCCTGCACCAGTCCTCGCAGATATTTACCGGTCGGGGTGAATTGCTGGACACGTCCGCTAACGGCGCTGATCCAGAGTCGATCGTTCTGATCAATCTCGACAGCGATCGGGCCGCGCAGGCCTCCTGCTTTGCCCGATCGCTGTCGA
>Ga0222668_1000338_pt1 | contig 31651 bp, 24 predicted proteins | sample AntAcemetagen728_FD_179823 | JGI IMG/M metagenome (GOLD analysis project Ga0222668, IMG submission 179823) | Saline water microbial communities from Ace Lake, Antarctica - #728 | ecosystem: Environmental > Aquatic > Non-marine Saline and Alkaline > Saline | place: Antarctica: Ace Lake...
TGCGGTGAGTATTGGAATGCAATAATTAGGGAAAAGGCTCACGCCGATTTCAAATTTTTTCTCTTGAGCCTTTGCTAAAAAGCTGCCAAAAAAGAGGATTATTGCAATTAAAGTTAATTTTCTCATTTTGTTTTTAAATTCTCTCGGTCAATGCTAAAACAGCGGCGCTTCGTTTTTTATTGTGAGATGCGAAAGATTCGTCAATTAAATTGATAGGTATTGAATATTCCTAATCTTACGAACATACTTCATCTGACGGTTTTTTATCCAAGTTAAGCGATAATTTTTAACGCTGATGTATTTTTGTAGAAATTCTTTTAAAATCGGAATTTTGGCACAAAAAAAAGGGAGTTTTACCTCCCTTTCTCGCTTGGTCCATTGCTTTAAATTCCGAGTCCTGACAAGGCCGGTTTTCTCAACAATGTTCCCACATAAAATAAGGTTGTGACGAAGATGGCAGGAATTGGCAAATCGCCCGTTAGCAGCACTTCAGCAAATAAGGCTCCCCCCATAAAGCCGAGCATTAAAAAGAAGCCCATGTTCATTGTTTTTGGTATCCAATACAGCGCGAGAATGGTTAATTCTAAAGCACCAATAAAGGCCATTTTATCGGTCCAATTAGGCATGCTTGCAAAATTTTTAACCATCTCTTCTGTTCCCATTAATTTTGTTATGCCTGCCATTAAAATCATGAGTGTTGCTAAAACAGAGATCGAGTATCCTGCTATTTTTCGTGCTTTTCCAATTTGATTTTCGTGTAAACTTTTCATATCTTTTTTTGATTAGTGTGTAATGCAAATGTGCCCTCTTTGTGGAAACTGTGCATTGATGTAGATCAAGAAATGAAAGGCGAACTTAGTTTTTTAAAAGGATCAACCGATCTTTGGTTAGTGTATTGATCGTGTAGGAATAAAGATTTGAAAGGTACCACTTGATTTTTGAGTCTTTGTCTGGGTTGTTTTTTATCTCACCGAACGTGAGTTCCGATTTTCGCTTTGAATGAATCCATTTTCCTTTTGTGATTGATTTAAATTAAAAAGAATGGCTAATTGTGATCACTCATTTTAATCAAGAAATAATTCATATTCAACAGTCGTCATGGTTGTTGATTGATAAGGAACACCAAGCGTGTCTATGTCCTCCCTATAATTCACTATGATCTCATCTACCTTTTGTGACGAAAGTGATTTTTTCTGATGATGCGGATAATAATACAGTTCGCCCGTTCTTTTAATGATCAAATTACTGCTGAGACGAGGCGAATAATAATTGATGATGTCAGTTGTGTTTTCCTTCAATTCAAAGGATGCTTGCTCTCTTTTTTCTGCATCAACGCAGCCATGCTCAAAAAGCGTAATCGTTATGCTTTCTGGAAAACGAACAGGATCAGTTGCAGGAATTGAGAAACTTAGGTCGGTTGAATAGCAATCTGGGGCGCCGCAATCAAATCCGTGCAAGTTAAATGGTAATTCAAAAACGAACTGATCCTTCACCTGATTCACCGCACTACGGATGTATAATTCTTGCAAGATACTTGCTTTTAATTCCGCATTCGGTTTAGAAGTCATCAGTACATTCCGTAGCGAATCTTCCCATTCTTCAAATGTCTGCCGAGGTGATACGGGCACGTTTTCATGCAACGAATCTGGCGGTGCTTGATTCATTGCTACTTCTTCTGTTTGCCCAATTGGTTTTTCATCAGGAACGGTAGAACAAGATAGATAAAGGATTAAGAAGAGTAGGACACTATATTTCATGTTTCGTATTGACTTTTTTTAACGCAATATATTGTTTATTTCGTTGAGAATAAGCGAATTTTTATTTTAACGCTCTTGAAATGTTTGACCGCTTCGAACAGCTTTTTAATTGAGACTCAACAAATCAACAAGAGCCTTTTCTCTCCATGTTTTTCAAGTGGTGCGCGGTGTAAACAAGGCAGCACAGGATTGTTTGGAAAGTCACATGCAATCTTCCACAAGTGGCCGATTCCTAGGTTAACAGGTTTTGCATTGGGGTGAGCCTGATAATGTAAATCAAAAAAGTTTTCGGTTAGAAAGGATTCAAATTCTTCGGCTGCTCCGTCGTATTCTTTTTTCAGTTCTTCGCGTATGGATGGAATGAGAATTTTTTGCGTGGCTTGCGCATTGGGAATGATTTCACTCGCTGCTCCATGGTAGGTGCATAAAAAAGTTGCGAGCGGAATCGGTGAGCGATCGACATGATACGAATAGACATCTGTTGGAAAAAAGGGGTAGGCCTCATCCCGTTCATATGCCCGAATGACATTGAGGATAGGGGAGGCTCCTTGCGCTTCTAAGAGTCGCATATCACTCAAAAGGACCTCTCGTGCCAAATCACCTTTTGCACTCAAATCAAGATCAAGTAAATCTTCTTCGTCAAGTGTGGTGATATTTCCATACAAATCGGCTTTATTGATAATCTCAGCGAAATCACCCTTTAATTCACGCTGCCAGCAAATGGCATTGATCTCTCCTTGAAAAGGTGCTGAAAGCAATTCGTCAATCGTACTTACGACTTGCATTTGATGGGTTGCTTGAGAGAAATCGAACATGCGAACGAAGATAAGGAAAAAATGAATGAAGGGTGGGTTTCATGAACACCAAAACATAAATGTTTTTTGAAATGGAACTGGTGAAGTACTGCAAAAAAAAGCCTCATTTACGAATAGCTGTTCTGATTGCTATACGCGATAAGACCAGCGCTTAAGGTGGTGTATTCGGAGGGCTAATTTTTCAATTCTCATCATGAATCACTATGCTTATTTGAGAGGCGCAATCCAGTCAATTCGGACTGGAACCGTCTACGAGATTGTAGCTAGTTTTATAGTTTAATTTGAATTGATTTTTGGTTAATCAAATCTTACTTAATCGCATATTTAAGTCCCACTAAAAATGAAAAATAGTCATTTTTAACCTGTCTGTCACTTTCCATTTTTAAGGGAACTAATCCATTATTGAAGGTTGCGTTCATTGAAAATAGGATCTGATCGCCAATTGGAAGATTCGATTCAAGTCCATAGGTCAATCCAGCATCCCACTGCGCGATATTCAAAGCCAAATCTTGATTGTAGCTTAATGTATCGTCAAAATATCCTTTTGGATTGCCTTCTAATCTGCCACTTAAAAGTAAGGACGCATAAACGCCAGCTTTAAAAATTAAGCGTGTATCTATGAGCTTATACTTGATAGTCAAAGGAACACTAATATAATTGAGCTCCGTTATTAAATCCACTTTTCCTGCATAGAAGTCATTTCTGCCGTCTCCAGGTTCATCTTTATAATTACTACCAATATTTAAATACTTCACTTCAGCCCCTAACCCCCACTTATTTTTGAGAAAAAAATCATACGTTAAGTTGTAAGTCATATTTAATTTCCAAGCATGGTCGAAAATTGGAATGGCATTCTCTCCGCGCAAGTTAGCGTATGAAACTCCAATTCCTCCACCAATAAATTGTTGCCTCTTTTCTTGTGAGAAAATTGTGGTAGTCGTCAATAGAAGTAAAATCAATGTTCCCTTGTTTTTCATAAAAAGCGTGTTAAATTATAGACTGATTTAAGCCGTGCATCTCTTTCTTTATTAATCCTCCTCCTCCAACACAGCATTGATTAAACGCCAGAATTTCAAATAAAGTATAAAGGAGTGAAATAGCTGCTGAATGCGTCACGCAGCCGAAGACCGAAATTGATTAAGCTGTCCCTTTTTTACGGTAGGATTGAAATTTCTACGCGCCGGTTTGTTTTTCGACCTTCTTCCGTATCATTAGGTAGGAGTGGAGCGGTATCACCTTTTCCTTCAATTATAATCCTATTTTCATTTATACCTTTTGTTATGAGGTATAATTTCACTGCATTTGCTCGATCATAGGATAGTTCTTGATTGAACATTGCATTACCTACATTGTCTGTATGCCCGGTAATCCGAATTTTAAGATGGGGATTCAGGTCTAAAAAATGAATGAGTTCATCTAATTCTGGATAATTCGTGTTGAGCAAAGTGGATTTACCTGATTCAAAAAGCAATTTATCAAAAACATAGGTTTGATTTGCACTGTAATTTTTAAGTGAGTCAGAGGCTTTTTTTTCCGTTTTGATTATTTCCTGTAACGCCTGCTCAGGTTTGTCAATTAACGTGAGTGATACATCATCAACATAGTAATGAGCATATTTTGAAATTCCGTTTAGTTGCCCATGTTTTATTCCGTTTTCTTCATAAGTGAAGGAGCCGAATGTGATGTAATTTTCTGTTCCTGAAGCCCTATAAATGGCCGAAAGTTGGATCCATTCCTTTGTACTTGAAAAGTTACCTATGAATTTCACTTTAGGCACAATTAATAAATCTTCATTGTTGGGAACTGTAAAGGGTTGTGTTGAAAATAGCATGTTAAATTCGTCTATTATACTGAGTCCTTTTTTGTCTGCACAACTGATATAGACCTCAATTTTATAGTCGCTATTCGCAATTAACGTGGATGTTAATTTAACCTGTATATATTCCCTGAATTTTTTAGTGATACAAAGTCCAACATAAGCTTTGCCTGTGTGCGGTTTTTGTTTGCCAAAATAGTTTTTGTGCGTGCCAGCTCTTTTTGTTGAACAGCCCTCATGATAATAATCACCTGCACCAATTTTATTGGGAATCAACCAATCGACTAGGCATGTCCGTCCTTGACTGATGTCATTTGGAAGAGTTTTGTACTGCTCAAAACTAGGGTTCGGCACAAGATTTTCAGGTTGTGCAGCTGCAACAAATGGGCAGAGTAGTATAAATAGGAATATCGAAGTATTCATTGTGCAATGGCAAAGATAATATATCTTATAAGTTGAGAAAGATTCACGTGTTACAATTGGTCAAATGAGTGTGCCCTTTTTTGTTCAATTGCGGAGCTTAAATTAACATTGTTTCTATTTTGGTCCGGCTTGGGTCCATTTTCTATTTCTGCTATTTCTATTTCCGTCACTCTATAATTGTGCCTAACGGCTTTAGATATAATATCGCTGTCTTTTCTGAATTCAGAGACACTTGTAGTTATCATAACTTTCACTATTTGTATGATACTAAGTACAAAAATATGATTGACAGAATTTTTATCTAATCATTTTGCAGTTGCTGGTAAAGGTAGCAGTATAAACTGACGAAGTGGTTTTATACTGCGTGTTATCATTATTTTCACTTCTCACACATCCAACGACAACTTCAACGTTCCATCCAGACCTTCACGAATTATGCGCATTAAGGTTGAAAGTCGTATGTCACTTGCGTTATTTTCTATTCGAGAAATGTAATTTCTAGTCGTTCCTACTTTATCCGCAAGTTGTTGTTGGGTGAGATTTTTGCTTTTACGAGCTTCTTGACTCAAAATTGAGGTAAAAAAAAACGCCTCGGTTACCCGAAGCGTTTTTCACAATTCTTAAAAAATTAATGCTTGATGAACTTCACCGTCTCAGTCATAGAAGCAGATGTTAAGCGAAGGATATACGTTCCAGTTGTTAAATCATTTGCATCAAATGCAATTTGATTCTTTCCTGTTTGCATATTTTTCATACTAATTTCTCTTACTACTTGACCGTTAAGGTTAAAGATTTGAAGCGTAACATCTTCATTCGCATCCAAATTAAATTCGATTGTTCCGTTTTCCTTTAATGGATTCGGGTACAATTTAACATTTGGCGCAAATTTTTCTTTTGCTAAGTTGTCGTTATCAGAAGGTAAGTTTAAGAAAGCATCAGTACTCCAGATACCACGACCGTGTGTTCCGATATAAATCTCACCCGGTCTTCTACAACCTTCATCCCATGTTCTCCAGTTTTGTTGCATATCGTAAACAGGAGCTGTTCCAAATCCGCCATTGACATTATTCCAAGTCGAACCACCATCCTCGGTTGCAAATACACCAAATTCAGTTCCGACAACAATGATGTCCATATCATCTCGATCAACAATAACTGAATAACAAGGAATACCAGCAGTTGCAGCACCAACACCAGAACCTGGGAAGGAAGCAAAAGCAGTAAATGTAGGCGCTATTCCTGTTGCGGCATTTGTACACTCTTGTACTTTACCAGTTCCCGAATAGTTACCAAGCGTCACTACTAGATATTCAGGATCACCAATCGGTCCACTTGCAATACCTGTAATAGGTGCTCCAAATGTTTTAATTTGACGCAATTCAGTGACAACTTTATTTCCTTTGGCATCAACCAATGTATCATATGATGCACCTGCAATCGTTGGTCCGTCTAATTTAGCAACTGGGGAGTACGAATCATTAAACCCAGTCATTCTCCAAAGAGCACCAGACCATGTTCCAATAAACAAGTAGTTACCATCTTTCGAGAATTCCATACTTGCAACACTACCTATTCCATCAGCTGCTTTGAACCAACCTTGTGTTCCAGCAGAGAATCGCAATGCATTTCTTGTCATCCATACACCATTCGATCCACCCATATCTAAGGCAAACCATGATTGGTAAGGATCTTGAACAACTAATGTATCCCAAGCAATGTTGGTTAAACGCTCGTCGTTGCCCATATCGATAAATACACCCGGTTTATCAGGGTTCGTTCCAACAAAGTGATCAATTTCATTTACGGTTTCTACGATAATTGTGTCGTCCACACCATCCATGATAAGTAGGAGGCTATCACCAATAGATACGGTAGGAGCTCCAGAAATAAATTCCCAAGGTTCAACACCTAAATTATGCGTTGTTCCTTCAATCGCATCCACCACAATAATGTCTTGATACGTATAGGCAGGATCAGCATACAAGGTATCATCAAAAACGATATCTATAGGCGTCGTGTATTCAATAAAAGTTTGAGAAGTAGCGGAAGGTACCATTACAATATCACCTACTGAATAATCTTGCGTAGCGATATAACGCAAGGAATCAGTTGCTGCTAAGTCATTCGGATTTTCCCACAATTCAAAGTTCGTGAAGAACTGCCCACAACCTGTTCCATCAATAGCACCAACAGTACAAGGGCCACCTGCACCAGGTAAGAACGAAGGCGGATAAAATACACTTGCATTATCACCACGATCAGAAGAACGGTATACCGAAGAATAGTAAACAGAACCAAACATGATATTGCGGTTGATGAAGGAGATATCAGCAGAGAAGCCGTCACCACCACCAACGTTTTTATGTTCTTGCCATGTCGTTCCTGTATGATAATTCGCTTTTGTACCGTTATCTTGAGCACCACCAATCACATCACCATGCGCAGAAACACCTGTTGCATAGAATTGCGTTACATTGTACCCTCTATTTGCAGGGTAAAAATCAGGACTTGCAGAAGTAGCGTTATTAGAAATACCAACTCCACCATCATTACCAATGTATAAACGATTCCATGCATCCCAAACCATTTCATGGTTATCAGCATGTACATATCTAGCGCTTGTAGGAGAAAGGAACCACTGAGAAATTTGTTCCCAGTTTCCTGTTGTTGACCATGAATAACAATCAATACCACCTAATATAATACGATCCGGTGCTCCTGGAACAACCGTGATAACGTTATTGTATAACCCTTGACCGTTTGATCCGCCGGATGTAAAAGGAGAAAAACCGCCAGGCGTTCCATCATAAGCAGGTGCGATACGTTGGAATGTTACCCCGTTATTTGCAGATCTCCAAATACCTTGAAGTTGGTTAGAAGATGCTGAGCCATATACGCGGTAGTTACCATCCACTTTTTCATGAGAAATTGCGAATTCAATTCGACCAACACTTCCCATTTTAATTTTACCTGGTGTTTCACTTAAGTCAGAAACATCTGTGAAAGTTGCACCTGAATTGTTAGATACCAATACTGCAGAAGGCCCTCCGCCAACGGAGTGTGCAATCACCAATGAACCGTCTTTCGAAACGGCAACTGATGGACAAGCCGCAGCTCCAGGAAAATCACCTACATCAGACAAAGCATCTGTGCTTGGATCATATTTAATAAGACCTTGATTACATCCTATGAAAACATAATTATTTACATCATCACACACCACTTCATTGATGTAATTGTAGCTTTGTGTTCCTTCAATTAAAGTCCATGAACCATCCGCTTCAGATTTGTAAACACCATATCCACGAGCTCCAGAATCATAGGCGTCTTGTGAACCACCACTTAATTCTTGATCATGACCCGTCGCGACATAAAACGTTCCATTAATTGTTTGACACATTGAAGAAATAGCCAAGTTATCACTAAATGTTTCAACCTTGTGCCATGTATTACCTCTGTTAACAGATTCGAAAAGACCGCCAGAAACAGATCCTGCGTATACATGATTGATACTATTTCGGTCAGGGCAAATGGCGCGCGTTCTGCCGCCAATATTATCAGGACCTTGATCAATCCAATTAAACGTAGCTCTATCTTGATTGACAGATGCTGCAAGAGCTCTTGATCGCTCCCAGTCTTCCTTGGTGAAATCGCCTTTTAGTAAGTGATAGTATTCATTCATTCCCTCAATGGATGAGTTCTCTGATACGAGGTGCGAGGACATTCTCGGCTCGTACGTACCTTCAGAATCATTTGATTGAGAGAGGAATAGACCGCCCGCTATAGCAATTGCAGGCAAGGATCCTAGTAGTAGTGCTTTTTTCTTCATATTAATATTTTTCATCTAAGCGCATTTTCATCCGCACAATATACGATATAAATCTCAAATAAATTTCAAAATAGCTGCGTTTTTAATTCACAAAGAGATACTCAAAACCGCGTTTATTTTTGTTCAATCGACTTGAAGCGTATCGTGTTTAAAACAGTTAAGTTGAGAAAAGGTTTGATCGAATGGAAATTTTTAACTGGATCAAATTCAATTCATCTTAGCAAAGAAAATGAATTTTCGTGAAGGAAATAAGGGGAAAGAATTTAATTCTCGCCAATTTTATACATCTCTAAGTCCAATCAATTCTGCTCTTTTAAAAGAGATGCTTTTCAGCATGGTAAGAAGAGCGCACAAGCGGACCGCTTTCTACGAATCGGAATCCTTTCGTGAGCGCATATTCACGGTATTCATCAAATTTTAGCGGGTTGACAAATTCAGCAATGGGCAAATGATTTGGAGAAGGTTGTAAATATTGACCCATGGTCAAAATATCACAGCCAACGCTGCTCAAATCGTCGATTGTTTCGTAAATTTCGATTTCTGTTTCACCCAATCCAAGCATAATGCCCGACTTCGTTTTCATTCCACCGCGTTTTAAACGCATTAATACTTCCAAACTACGGTCGTATTTTGCTTGGATGCGCACTTGTTTTGTTAAACGACGCACCGTTTCTAGATTATGAGAAACAACTTCTGGCGCAACGTCAATGATACGTTGTAAATTATCCCATTTACCACCAAAGTCAGGAATTAGAGTTTCCATAGTGGTGCCGGGACTTTTGCGGCGAATGGCTTTAACAGTACTGGCCCAAATTTCGGATCCACCGTCTGCTAAATCATCACGATCAACAGATGTAATGACGGCATGCTTCACAGCCATCAATTTAATTGATTGCGCAACTTTTGCAGGCTCAAATAAATCCGCTTCAAGTGGTTTGCCTGTTGCAACATTGCAAAATCCGCAAGAACGGGTACAAATATTACCGAGAATCATGAAAGTTGCCGTTCCTTCTCCCCAACATTCCCCCATATTCGGACAATTACCACTTTGACAAATGGTATGTAGTTGATGCTCGTCCACGAGGGCACGCACTTTTCTATAGTTTTCACCAGTGGGAAGTTTAACTCTTAGCCAGTCCGGTTTTTTGATTCGAATTTTGTCTTGCGTTGTTGTTTCCATTTGAAAAATCAATAGAGTTTTTGTCCGAGATTGAATTGAAGATAAAGTGAGGTATACAAGTTGCTACCTGGGTTGTAAAATAACAATTCGAGCGGTTCACCTGGAAAATAGTCCATCATGACTCCAACCTCACCACCGCTAATTTTATCATTGGCTGTTGAAAAATTAAAATCAATGCCTGCCTTCAAAAATCCACCTATTTTAAGAGTTGATTCACTAAAACCCTTCACCCATGGTGATCTTGAAGAGATGATTTCAGCATTGTGTACTGTCGGATCGTATCGTTCATCAACAGGATTAATACCGGCTTTTACAATTTTCAAATAAACCGGTTTTACCAATCCAATTGAAGGACCAAGCGACCATTTAAATGAAATTTCGATTCCGTTTTCACGCTTTGCAGGGAAGAGCGCTAATTTTCCACCATAAGTCGGTCTAAAACTAACAAGTGAAAAGAGTTTACCGTAATAATATCCGCGTGAGTTGCCTATGTTATTGTAAATTTTAAATTCTTTTGGATTGCGAATATTGGTCAATGTAAAACCGAATGTATTTCTGTATTTATACGTTTTTTGTACAGCATAATCAAAACCCATTCCCCAGCCCGTAGCACCCGCATTGGCATTAAAATTTAGTCCAACGATAAAGTCGCGACGCAAGAGTGTTCCACCATCATCTTTATCAGGCTCCTGAGAAAAACCAGTCAAACCAATAAAACAAGTCAGCAGATATAATAAACTTCTAATCACGGTACAAATTTAGTGAAATCTCTATGAGTAGAATTAAATTTAAGGAAGATTAAAGAAATATCCTCCAAATTAGGGGATAAAAAAAGGCAGAAGGCTAAATTTATTGAGCGAGTTTAACAAAAAGTTCACTGTATTTCAAGGCTGGTATTGTCTTAATGGTGGTATTTTTAATTGGTCCGTAGAGTAGGGACTCATTTTTTAAATCGTCACCAATAAAATCGCCTTGTTGATCGTAAGCATCAAAGATTACAACACCTATACTTAAGATGAAGATCATTTTAACAATCCCGAAAAGCATGCCTACAAATTTGTTTATCGTTCCGAGCGCCACCACCTTAATTGCTTTTTCAATCATTTTTCCAGCAAAGAAAACCATGGCACCCACCAATAAAAACGTAATAGTAAAGGATATTGCAGGCATATATTTAGAGGTTAAGCCAAGATTTTCGCGCAGAATAACCGCCATCATATCTGAAAAATGAATTCCGGCGTAGATGCCCACCAACAAGGCTAAAAGGGTGAATAGCTCAATGATAAACCCTTTTTTAAAACCGCGCCAGGCACCAATAATTATTGGAATGATGAATAATATATCCAAATAGTTCATGCATGACAAAAATAATTCGGAAGTTTGTATCCGGAAGAAGGTGTTGGATTTCTTTCCAACAAAAAACTGTTTATAGAGATGGATCATACAATTGAAATTAATTTTCGTTCACTTGTCAAAAAGCTAGAAGTTAAGTTTGGCGAAGGGCTCGAATTGGACACCATTATCCTATTGATTGGTGTCCAAGAACTAGGGATGGGGTATAAAGAATTTTCGAAAGATGAGAAAATGAACCTCATGCACATTGCCATTTGTACAATCCTAGAACCCTACGGTGTTTACAAATTTCTCTCAACAGATGATGACGGTTGGCCACATTTTGAAAAGGTTAAAAATATCCCTCCTATTTCAAATTCGGATCAAGAACACTTACTTAAAGAGGCCGTTATTAATTATTTTGAAATAAATAAGTACGTGACTATTGAAAATTAAGGCGTGAAAAGTGCCGTTAATTTTTCTAAAAAGCCTTTTTTTAGCTAAAGTTAAGTGTATCTTTGCAAGCTTAAAATATACCTGAATGGAAATTCTAATTAAAGCGGGTCAACTGATCTTAAGTTTATCGATATTAATTGTTCTGCATGAGTTTGGACATTATTTACCGGCAAGATGGTTTAAGACACGCGTTGAAAAATTCTACCTCTTTTTTGACTATAAATTTTCACTCTTCAAAAAGAAAATTGGCGAAACAACATGGGGAATAGGATGGATTCCTTTAGGTGGCTACGTTAAAATTTCGGGAATGATTGACGAATCTATGGATAAGGAGCAAATGAAATTGCCGCCTCAGCCGTGGGAATTTCGCTCTAAACCGGCATGGCAACGATTAATTATTATGATTGGTGGTGTGACGGTGAATATGATTGTGGGGATCATCATTTATATTCTTGTTTTATTCGCTTGGGGAGAGGATTATTTGGCTCCACAAGACGTGCATCATGGTTATTCTTTTCACCAAACGTATAAGGATTTAGGTTTTCAAGATGGAGATGATGTTGTAAAGGTTGATGGCGTAGTACCGAGAGATGTGACAGAAATCAACAAGTTTATTCTCTTAAGAGGTGCGCATGAAATTACAGTTGAAAGAGGGGGGGTAGAGCAACTAATTACACTTCCTGAGGATATTGACATGAAAGCGTTCACAGAAGGAGCCATGCAAGGTATTGTGCCGCGTTCATACGCTGTCATTGATACCGTTGTTGTAAATGATGAAGGGGATGTACAAAGACCTGCGTTTATTGCAGGAATTATGAATGGAGATAGTGTTGTAGCGGCAAATAATGAGCCTATTGTCTATTGGAATGAATTTTCAGACTATATGCTGAATCACAAAAGTCAAACGGTGAAGTTGGATGTTTACCGCGAAGGTGAACTTAAGACGCTTACTGTTGTGACGGATACAGCGGGAACGATTGGAGTAGCGCAACGTCCTTTGACAGAACGATTTAATATTTCGCATCAAGATTTTACTTTTGGTCAATCTATTCCGGGTGGTTTAGCACTTGGCATGCATACGTTGAGTGATTATGTATCACAATTAAAATTTTTGTTCACCAAAAAAGGGGCATCAAGTATTGGTGGTTTTGGTGCTTTTGGAAGTCTCTTTTCACCCACATGGGATTGGGAGATTTTTTGGAGCATGACTGCTTTCATTTCAATTATGTTAGCGTTTATGAACTTCTTACCTATCCCTGCTCTTGATGGTGGACATATCATGTTCTTATTATATGAAATGATTACTGGCCGTAAACCGAATGAGAAATTGATGGAGTATGCGCAATTGGCAGGAATTATTCTATTGCTCGGATTACTCGTCTATGCCAATGGGAATGATCTCATCAAAGCCATCTTTGGTAAATAAAAAAAAGTATCCTTTCCTTGCTTTTGCAATGGGGTGATGTTCTGTTTTTCTATTTTGTTCGAATTAGTTGTTGCCGAAAGCGACCAATAATTTGCAAAGATGAAGAGCGCGTATGTTTAATGACTACTCTTTAAAGGCTGATCAAGTATTATTTAGAAGAGAAATAAGTAGTTAAGAACTGCCTTTCATTAATGATGTCTTCAATTGAATTTGCTACTAAGATCAACACATTAATGCGCTCTTGGAACGAGAATAACATAAAATTATTCAATCTTGGGAGGCGTTAACTATAAGCGAACGATAATAAACTCTGTCCGTCTGTTTTCCTGGTGTTTTTCTTTCGAGCAATTCACGCCATCCCCACATTCATTTACCAAACGCGTTTCACCATATCCTTTCCCGGTAATTCGATCTGGATTTGTAATACGCGCTTTAATATAATCCGCAGAGGCTTTAGCACGACGATCAGATAAGGCTTCATTTGAGGATGCACTTCCTCTTGAATCTGTATGCGAGCCCAATTCGATCACCATATTTGGATTCTCGTTCATGACCTTAACAATCTTATCCAATTCAATCGCAGCATCTGGACGTATAATGGCTTTGTTCACGTCAAAATAAATGGGATTAATGTCAATGATGGTTGAAAGGTCTGTTCCCACTTCAATTTTTTCCAGTGTAATGTCCATGTCAGTATGCAAGTCATACACTCCTTCTTTATCAAATACTGTATTATAGGTAATCGTTTTAGAGAGATAACCAGCTTTCTCAAAGGTGAAGTTATAACTCCCTCGATCATTCAATTTTTTATCTGCTACAGCCTTTCGATAATCGCCTGATTCGTTTGTGAGGTAGTTTTCCGAAACCCCCGTCATATTATCGGTGATGGTCATTTTTACACTGTCCAATACGAGACTTGTTTTCTTATCCGTTACAATTGCATAAATCGAAATACCAGGATCTTTCTCGAGCATAACATCAGTAAGGATAACCTTTTCAATTGATTTTGTATTGACCTTATTTTTTCCAGAGAAATAATTGTCTCGCGTTCCTAAAAGGTTGAATTCTTGATCAGCATCCACGCGGAAATTGAATTTACCATCAGCATCACTTAAGGCGTATTTTTCAGTTTTGTCCAAGTCATTAATCAAAGTGATGAGGACACCAGGAAGAGGTGCTCCCAATTTATCATACGCAATTCCTTCAATCGTTTTTTGATCCACGGCAAATGTGTAAATATCCATTCCTCCATAACCTCCCGTACGGTTAGAAGAGAAGAACCCTGTCTTTTCATCTGCGGTAAACGTAAGGTAGATATCATCACCTGCAGAATTCATGGGATAACCTAAGTTTTCAGGATAGCTCCACTCTCCGTTTAAAAGTTCAGATTTATAAAAGTCATATCCACCAGAGCTATTGTGTCCTTTAGAGGAGAAGTAAAGCGTTTTTCCATCATTCGAAAGGTAAGGACTGTCTTCGTCTTTTTCAGTATTAATGACGGCACTAATAGGTTTAGGTGCCGACCATTTTTCTCCTTGTAAGGTGCTGATATAAATATTGAGATTACCTCCCTCTATTTCTGGTCGCGCCATGGCACTGAAAATTAGCGTTTTTCCACTATCTGCAAAAACACCATGTGGCTGAAAATAAAATTTACCTAATTCAGCAGGCAGAGGTTCAATTTCATTTAATCGATCCTGTTCAATCGACGAAATCCAAATTTTATTCTTGTAGAAAATTAAGATGTCCTTATTGTCGTTTCTACGACCAATGACAGCATGGTGATTTTCTTGCTCGATCCCCGGATTATAACTAGATGAAACGGATTCAACGAGATCGAAATAATAGATATTTTCGTAATATTTATTTCCTTCCGTAACCTCCTCCGTTTCAAAATCTTTGTAGCGAGCGTTAAAGAGAAGAAGACTGTCTTCTTCTATAAAAACAGGCGTATATTCAGAATCAACAGAATTGATGTAGAAGTCCATATTCTCAACGGTGTACGTATTGTTATCATTGACTATACTTTTATTTTTGATGGCATAGCGACACGTTTCTAGATATGTATTTACTTCCGGTTCGAGATAGGCGTGCTTGTTCAGGCGCATACCATTCTGTTTAAAATACAAATACTGATCAATTGCTTCATATTGACGTTCTTGCAAGCGGAGGCAATTGGCATAGTCAAAGAAAACCAATTCGTTGGTGTCAACCATGGTGTTCATGCGTTTTAAAATATAAACTTCGGCGGAATCGTAAATTTCGTATTTGTAGAGGTAAATATCAATCAGGCCTTCAAGTGCTTTTTCATTGGTCGAATCAACTTCGAGCACACTTTTGAACAAGTCAATCGCAACAGGGTAATTCAATTGAAAGGCTTCTTTTTTCGCTTCATTTAAATCACTGTTAATAGATTTTTGAGCACAAAGGTTTGTGTGCACAAGCATCCCAAATAGAAATAGAGGGAGCACCGTTGATAAACGAAAATAAGTCGATCGAATCATTTTTTCTCAAAATTAATAGTAGCTTTTGCTTGTCCCAATCTTATTGGAGCCTAAAGTGGTCTGAACAAAAATAAAAGAAAAAAATTACGAAACAAACTAATTTTGAGGATATAAACGAATAAGGGTAAATCGTTTATTTAATTTTTAGTCCAATTATGGATATATCGTCCACTTGCTCATTGAGCCCTTGCCAATTTTTTAAGTTCGCCCAAAGGAATTCTTTTTGGTCATCCCCATTCATTTCATAAATTTGTAAGAGGGTCTTGATAAAGCGTCTTTTCATTAATTTTTTATTGTTTTCACCTCCAAATTGATCGGCATAACCATCTGAGAAAAGATAGAGTTGATCACCTTCGTAGAGTTGAAATTCTGTCGCTGTAAAATCGGTCATATTTGAATGGTAGCCTGCAGGTTGCCTATCAGGTACAGTAGAGAGGAGCACAAGTTCTTCAGTACGATCCAATTCTTTTAATCCAACATGATGATAATCCTTTAGATCGTCGATTTTTCTGACAATAAAAACGGGTGAATAGGCGCTTGATACTTGCAGGATCTTTGTGTTTAGATCAAATTTAATCAAGGCGATATCTATGCCGTCGTACAATTGGGAATCATCTAAATTTTGTCCTAATTCAACAATGATCCGTGAACGTAATTTATTCAGAATGTCATTTGTATTTGTATTGAACGGAACAATATCGTTGAGGATTGATACACCTAACATACCAATTAATGCGCCGGGAACACCATGACCAGTGCAATCTCCAACCGCAACATAAATATGAGTTTCATTTTTTGCCCCCCAATAGAAATCACCACTTACAATATCTTTTGGTTTAAAAATTAAGTAGAAGTCATGAAACATCTTGATCCAATCCGTATATTCATTTTTGCGAAAAGTCACCTTTTGAATTTGTTTGGCATATCGAATGCTTTGCTCCATTTCGTCGGTTTTTTTCTCTGCCAATTCTTTTGCTGCTAAATACTCATAGGACAGACGCTCTAAATTCGAGTTAATCTGTTTGATCGTTTCATTTTTGGATTGAATTTCCTGCGTTCGCTCCTGCACTTTTTTCGCTAATTTTTTTCGTAATTGACTGTTTTTTCTATTGACTATGTACAAAATATAAAGAAAGAGAGCCATGAGAACGAACAAAATAATGATGTAGAATAAGGCTGTTTTCCAGATGGGTCGCGAGATGGTGAGCGCTAAATTTTTCGACTCTCCCTGCACAATTCCGTTTTTCAAAAGCCGCACTTTAAACCTATATTCTCCGTCTTTTAATGATTGATAAATTGCTTGTCTTTTAATACCTGAAACACGCGTCCAATTTTTATCAAAACCTTCTAGGATATATTCATATTCAATTTCGTCTTCTAAGCCAATACAAACTGATTTAAATTCAAATTTGATAAAGTAATTGCCATAGTTCAGCGGCTTTAAATTGGCAGGTCTGAGATCTTCATTATTAATCACTAATCCGGTAATAAACAGTTCTGGAATAGGTTCATTTTCATACTGGTCCACATTCAGGATATGAACCAACCCGCTCGGCGTTCCAATCCACAGATCTGATTTGTTTTGACTAAGCGCACAATTTGAATTGATTGCGCGCAATTGTCCAATACTGCGCGTGCTTTTAAAAGAAGTAATAGAATCGCTTTTTTTCTGAACCGAGAGTCCGAATTGATGTCCTAAATAAATCAGTCCATTCTCATTTTTAGCGATAAAATCTGTATAATTTGAGCGCAATCCTTCTGCTTGTGTATAGTTCGAAAAAGTTCCATTCTTGTAGATGAAAATACCATCTCCATTTGTGCCAAATAGAATACTTCCATCATTTAATTCAAGCATGTCTGCCAAGTTGTATGACGCGAATGCACGCAACTCTCGGAAATAAGTGAACTGCTCTTTATCCATATCCAACATGTAAATCGGACTATTGGGTGAGTCAAACCAAATCCTTCTTTTGCTATCGATCAGCAGGTTTTCGATTACATTATGAGCTAAACCTTCATTTGTGGTAAGTAGTTTCGACTCATTGGTTAACAGATTATTAATGTATAATCCTTCATTGGTACCCGCGTATATTTTTTGATCACTGAAAGCGAGACAATTGATGCGGGAGGGTTGATTCGAACCATTCTTAAATAAAAAAGGACGCGTGGCTTTATTTTTATACTGAAATAGTCCATTTTTATCAGTTGCAATCCAGAGAACATCCGCCGTAGAGTGCATAGAAGTTATCTTCATTCCTTCCAAATAGGCTGTCGAAAGGCCCGTTTCAGAAAAAGCGTAGAAACCTTGATCAGAGCCAATAAAAAGTTGATTTTCAAAGGTGGCAAGGCAAAGAATATTGTTTTGAAGTTGACTTTTCCGATTTGAATACGTGATTATTTTATTTTTTGGTAAGTAGGATATTCCCTTACCGTAGGTTCCTATCCATTGATTTCCCTGTTTATCTGAGAATACACTTCGGATATTATCAGAAACCATTCCTTTCTCCTTATTGTAAGTCAAGGTTGTAAACGTTTGCGCTTTATAGTTAAATGAAAAAGTACGTATTCCTTTGTCCACCAAACCAATTAAAAGCTCATTTCCTTTTAGTTCGAAAGCGCTAATTTCTTCTTCGCGTATAAAATCTTCTAAATCAATTCTTAGCAATTCCTCAAAGGGCTGATTTTCGATCTTTTTGCTTACAATAAGTGCGTTTTCGCTGATGGTTGCAATTAATTGATGTTGAGAATCCACTGAAAAATGCGAGACTTGCTCCTTAATTATGACGGGAGACTTGTCTCTTCTGCGCACCGTTAAGGATCCATTTTGATCCAATGCGATAAGAGCGTCTTTTTCCCATGCATGTAGACCTATGAGATCGTCAAATGCCGGAATACGCACATGGTTATTCGCTGAATATAAAAAGGCCCCCTCATCTGTAATCATTATAATTTGTCCGTCACTAACTTCCTCCATCTCCAACACGTTAAATTGGACCGGATAATGGATCAAAACATCATTTTCAATTTTACTAATTCCGCCATTATTATAGGCGATCCAAATTGTTGATTGATAATCGATCAAAACCTTAGAAACGAAATTATAGCGCAGTGAATCTTCTGTGTTGAGGACGTCAAAAGTAAGTCCATCAAAAATGACTAAGCCCTCTTCTGTGGCAAAATACAGCTCGCCGCGTTGATTTTGAGCGATATCATAAATGAATAGTGAGGCAACTTCATCTTTATTAAACGAAACGAAATTGAAATACTGGGCCTCTGCCACACTCGAAAAACAGATTAGAAAAAGCAGTACATTACTTTTCATTTTTTACTTGATCTGTAGTTTGACGTTATATAAATAACGGGGTTTGCCTCCAATTGGTGATGAAAAAAGAGGAATCGCTTGGTTGTATTGATTTTTTATATTGATGACCATATCGTTCATCACTTTACTTTTTTTGACCAATTGAATATCTATGCTCGTCCTCTTTTCCGCTGAGATAATTTTATACTTTGTAGACGCCCATTTCCCATCAATACTCACGGAGGACGGAACCAGTTTACGCGCAATTGACGTCACTCTCATGTAAAGATCGTCATCTGCGTCAAAATTAAACTGCGAAATACTTTCGATATCATCTGTAATGAATGGATAAATATGCGCCACTGCACCTGCTTCACTTTTGAGTTTAAAACTCATTTCATACGTAAAAATATTACTGTTATGAACGGGGGTGTTATTGCTTGCATTATAACTTAATGAATAGCGATAAGCATTGCCGTCGTCACCACTTTCTCCTGTGCAAATTAGCTTAAAAACGTAGGCTTGAAATTCCTCTGAATACTCACCTTCGCTGGGGTTGATAGGTCCAAAAGAGTACCATTTATTGTCATAATTAGGGTCATTGCTAAAGGATTTTGACTTTATTAATTTACCGCTGTCATATGTTGGAACAGGGTCAGTTTGTTTTGCGGCAGGATTGGAGTAGGCCCCCTTTCCACCAAAAAGACGTTAGTCGCAGGTTGTATTATAAGTACTGTTGGGGGTGTCATGCAATCCACCAGTTTCGGGGTCGAATATGCGAATGTAAATAGGCGATTTTTCATTTTTTGGAATGATGAAAAAATGAACTTGTGAATAATCATCATCTCCCCATGAAACCTGTGCTTTACTACCGAAAGTCATTAAAAAATCAATATTTTCATCTGCGGATGGCGCAAGTTGAGCACTTGCAGACGTAATTCGCAAGCTAAGAATGAGAAACAGAAGAACAGACTGGGAATTATTTCGTTTCATAAACTTCATTATTTTAATTAATTAAGACAAGCGTTACTCGACGGTTGAGCTGTCGTCCCTTGGGATTGTCTCTTCCATTTATCTCATTCGGAGCATCTGGTTCATTTTCTCCTAGATATTCTGTCTTTACAATTCGATTTGCTGCTATACCTTTTGATAAAAGATAAGCAACGGCGGTATTGGCGCGTTTCTTCGACAAAATGAAGTTGTATTCATCACTCCCTTTCGAGTCTGTATGACCGTATATCATCATTGTAGCATCTTTATCTTCAAATAAATACGCAACAATTGAATCGAGCGTAGCTTCTGCCTCAGCGGTCAAGGTATATTGATCAAAACCAAAGTAAATGTTTCCAAATGAAACGGCAGTCCTCCCATTATCAAGATCTTTTAAGATAGCAGTCGCTTCTTCCTTTGAGAGTGTTTCATCTTTTATAGGATCCTCTGTTTGCTTTGATGTGTTCTCATTTGAATTCTCGCTACTCGTGTTATTCACCTCGTCAATCAAGTCATTTTCTAGGTTAACTGAATTGCCAGCAAGTAAAAAAGAATCTCGAATCGTTTCTAACTCCTCGCTTGTGATCTTTTCCTTTAGAGAGACCTTATCCTGTGAACAAAAAGAGAGCAGGTTATCGTCTTCGTCCAATGCATCTATTTGAAGATGAACAATGAAATCACCACTTTCTTTAAAATCATAAGTGAGTGTAGGACTTTCAAGTGAAATAATAGAATCGTTGATCTTCCAATTATAGGTTATCAAGGTCAAGTCTTCAAGCCATGAAATACCAGCATTGAGTGAAACAAAATAACTTGTATCCGTTATTCGTTGCGAATTAAAACCGACAAAGTTTACTTCTTCAATGGTAAATTCTTTTATAATTTCACTTTTTTCGATCAGTCCGGATAAGTTTTCCAGAATATCTATTTTAACGATATAGTCACCTGGATACTTAAAACTTTTTTGAACGATTTCACCTTCAAACGTTTCACCATCTTCAAAATACCAATTATAGGCAAGCTCAACTGAATTAGAATCGACACTTTCAGACAGATCGAAGGTAACCAAAAACTCCTCATTCGGATACGGTGCACAGTCAAATGTAGGACGCGGAACCAATGCGACTGAATAAAGGTCCATTTGCCCAAAGCCACCTGTTCTGTTGGAAGAAATATATCCGTATTTGTCATTTGTTTCGAGTACAAAATAGATGTCGTCGCCTGCCGAATTAATTGGATACCCCATATTCACAGGAGTCGACCAAACACCATCCACAAGCGTTGATTTGTAAACGTCATATCCACCATAGCCTGTTGACGTCTTTGAAGAAAAATAAAGCGTTTTTCCATTTGTAGATATAAAAGGGCTATCCTCGTCAAAAGAAGTATTGATCAAGCTATCAAGTAGGGTAGGCAAGGACCACTTTCCGTTATTTAAGTAGGTTATAAAAAGGTCCAAATCATCTTCGGCTGTTTTTTTTGCACTGAAAATAAAGGTATCACGCTGTGCAGAAAAGCTGCCATGTGGTTGAAAGTAGTAGTTGGTTATTCCGTCTGGTAATTTTAAATAATTACTCAGTTTTTGCTCCTTCAGTGAAGAGTAATGCAATGCATTTTTATAATAAATTAAGACCGAGTCTGTATTTGGTACGGCACTTACAACGGCCCAGTGGTTTTCCTGCTCGATTGATTGGTCATAAGTAGAAACTGTATTCTCATCTATTTCGAAATAGTATACGTTTTCCATAAATTTACTATCACCGGCTAGTTTTTCTTTGTTGGAATCCTGATATCTGCCATTATAAATAATCATATTCTGATCACGCGCAATCACTGTGGTATATTCTCGCTCCGGTGAATTCGTTTCGAAGCCCATGTTTTTGACCGTGGTGATTTTATTGGACGCCTCAATGCCAATCACGGCATTTTCACAGGCCTTGATCTGTTCATTGGTCAATTGCAGCAGTAAAGCACTGTTTTTTTGATTGGACACATACGCTGCATAAAGTCTATAATACTTAATTGCAACTGAAGGATGCTCATTCAGTTGCAACACGCGAGCATAAGCATAATAATCACTGCTATCTTTCTCATCAAGCCGGTTTCTGATTCCTCTTGCCAGGTAAAATTCACTCGAATCGAACAATTCAAATTCATAGAGAAAAAGTTTACCCAATTCAATATTCACTGTATAATGTGTGCTATCGACGGTGAGTGCTTTCCGATAAAGCATAGCAGCATCTTGATAGGCACCAGCGTTAATTTTGGTTTGCGCACGCCAAGTCAACCACTTAATATGTTGACTTTCTAAAGGATTGACACAATGTAGAAAACTAAAAAGAAGAATTAATTGTATTCGCACTTTACTCTATTTTTAATTGCTTTGCATGTTTAAATAATCCTTTTAATTAGGTTTTACGCTTTTTCTTCTTTGCTGCCGGAAAGAGGATATTGTTAAGAATTAATCGGTAGCCCGGAGAATTAGGATGTAAATTCAAATCTGTTGGAGGATCGCCCACCATGTGCTTATAATCCTCAGGATCATGGCCTCCGTAAAAAGTCCATGTCCCTTCTCCATACTCACCATGAAGATAACGTGCCGTTCCCAAAGCCTTATTTTGTCCCAAGATCAGTACATCTGGTTTGATGAATTGTGTTCTGAAATCTGTCGTTTGCCCCATGAATCCATCAATCTCTTTGGTATGGTTTTGACAGAGCATGGTTGGAACAATATCCCATTTTGCAGAAAAGTCAAACAGGTAAAATTTATCTTGATTTTCGGGAATACGGTGATCTTTTGTTCCGTCAATATCCGAATATTCATATTCCATAGGATCTTTGGAGACAATAAAATCTTTGAACGCTAAGGTTTGTGTATAATCGATATGATTTTGAAATTCTGGTGCAGCTGGATCATGGTCGTACATAGCCTCACAAATGTCTGTGCCTTGCGCGCTCAATGCAATATCATAACTGTCGGTTCCAGAACACATTGTGAAGAGATATCCTCCGCCTAACACAAATTCCCGTATTTTTAAAGCGACATCTAATTTTAATTCAGAGACTTTATTGAAGCCCATCTTTTTTGCCATGGCCTCATTGTCCCTCACTTGTTCTTGATACCAAGCCGCGTTTCGATAAGCACTGTAAAATTTACCGTATTGGCCAGTAAAATCTTCATGATGAAGGTGAAGCCAATCAAATTCTGGAAGCCCGCCTTTTACAACGAGGGAATCATAAATTTCTTCGTACGGAATTTCGGCGTAGGTAAGTACGAGTGTAACGGCGTCATCCCAAGGTTGCTTTCCAGTAGGAGTATACACGGCAATTTTCGGTGCAGTTTCTAACTGAACAATTTCCATATTCACTTCGGGATTGGCAATTTCTGCCTTAATTTGTTTGACTTTTACATCTGGTAAAATACGATAAGAAATACCTTTGATGATGAGTTGTTCTTCAATTGCAGCACTTTGGGGAAATAAAAAACTACCGCCTTGATAATTCAATAACCATTCGATTACAATTTCATTGTCTAGCGCCCAATAGGCAACCCCGTAAGCCTTTAGATGATTTTTTTGACCTTCATCCATACTCACTAAAATAGCACCTGAAAATGAGTTAACAGGAACGAATAAGACGAGGAATAAAAATAGCTTAAAAAGGAACTTCTTCATTTGTGTTATGCAAAAAATCATTATCGTCATTCATTTTACTTCCGAGCGTTATCGTTTCTGAGGCCGAATCAAAATCTTTGTTGGGCGCGAAACCACTGCTATAGTCCATTTCATCAAAGGAGTCTAAATTATCAAACTTGGTGAGCTGTTTGATGAATCGCAGCCGAACAGTGTCCAATGAACCATTTCTATGCTTTGCTACAATAATCTCGCCAATTCCCTCAGTAGGCATTCCATTTTCATCTTCGATAAGTCCATAATATTCTGGGCGGTAGATAAACATCACCATATCAGCATCTTGCTCAATCGCTCCAGATTCACGTAAATCCGATAGCATAGGGCGTTTATCACCTCCTCTTGTTTCTACGGATCGACTCAACTGTGAAAGTGCTATGATCGGCACGCTCAGTTCCTTGGCGATTTCTTTAATTGAACGAGAAATCGTACTAATTTCTTGTTCACGATTCCCACCTTTCGTTCCTGCCGTCATTAATTGCAAATAATCTATGATTACAAGTTGAATATCATGTTGCATTTTAAGTCGACGACATTTCGCACGTAATTCAAAAATAGACAGTGCAGGCGTATCGTCTATATATAAAGGCGCTTCTGCGAGGGCACTAATTCGACTGTGTAATTGATCCCAATCGTCTTGACTCGTAAAACCTTTTCTCAGTTTTTCAGAAGAGATTCCTGTTTCCATAGCCATGAGACGCTTGGTCAACTGAACGCTTGACATCTCGAGAGAGAAAACGGCTACGCCTTGTCCAAATTGAACGGCTGTATTCTTCGCCATTGAAAGTACAAAGGCTGTTTTACCCATACCGGGTCGAGCGGCCAATACAATCATGTCTGATTTTTGCCATCCTGATGTTAATCGATCGAGGTCTGTAAACCCTGTAGGAACACCACTTACACCATCTGTGTTTTCGCTGGCTTTTTGAATTTCTTCCATGGCTTCTTGAACGAGATCGCCAACTTTTCCATAGCTTTTTTTGAGGTTGCCTTCAGCAATTTTAAATAAACCTTCTTCTGCCTCATTTAGGACATTAAATACATCCTGTGTTTCGTCGTATGCATTTCTAATCACCTCAGAGGAAACCTCTATCAAAGAGCGTAAAATAAATTTCTCTGAAATAATTCGGGCATGATACTCAATATGTGCTGCAGAAGCAATTCGATTTGTGAGCTGTGCAATATAACCCGGTCCGCCTACAGCTTGCAGTTCGCCCTTTTTCCGCAAACGTTCCGTAACACTCAAAATATCAATACTTTCTGAATTCGCAAATAATTCAAGGATGGTGCCAAATATTTTTTGATGAGCCGGTTTATAAAAACTTTCTGGTTGCAAAATATCAATGGCGTCGTTGACTGCATTTTTTTCCAAGAGCATTGCACCTAAAACTGCCTCTTCGATATCGATCGCTTGAGGAGGTAATTTACCGGCCTCACTAATCGCATTCACCGAAGGGGTGATTAGTCCTCGTTTATTTTGGGCAATTATTTGCTTCTTGTCTTCCATTCTAAAACAAAGATAAGAAACCATGTTCGGCTTCGAAAATTTTGTCTGCTTTATTTATGAACAGTTCTACTTATAGCCAAGGTCAAGTTTAATCGTTCCACATTGTCTGTAAAGGTCAATAAACGACAAGTTTTTCCTGTAGGTTAAGCTCAGGAATTTTGAGGATAAAAATACCTGTCTGCTGCCAAGCTATACTCTGATTGTTTTGAATTTGAACAGTTTCAATAAGTTGACCGTTTAGCGCGTAGATATAAAGTAGAAATGTTTGTTCTTCGACAACCGGGGTCGACAAACTCAATCTGCCATCTTGATAATGGATGCCTGACGGTGGCGATAATGCAATTGTGCTAGTCGCTGACAAGGTAGCTTTTCCATCCAAATCAATTTGGCGGAGGCGATAATAAACTACGCCGTTGTATTTGACAGTGCGGTCTGCATACGAATAATTAAGTGTGCTTTCTGAATTTACAGCTCCTTTGATAGTTGCAATTGGGTCATAATCAATTCCATTATACGAACGTTCCAATTGAAAAAAATCGAGGGAATTTTCGCTCAACGTTGTCCAATTCACAGCTACATTCTGATCATGTTCAATCAGCGTAAAACTTCCCAATTCGATTGGTAAAACACAATCATAACAAGAAACAGAAATATTGTCAAAGCGCCAAATCTCAGTCGCCGCCCAACACATGCAACTGATGCGAATGGCTAATGTTGTTCCAAAATCTATACATGGGGAAGAATAGGTGATAGGTCCACCACCAAGAATGTCTCCAATTTGAATCATTTCGCCTGGCGATTCGGCAAGGGGACAAGTTGTGCCAGCAACATCTGTCCAACCAGCTCCGTCCAAATTATACGCTAATTTAACCCAATCAATACAGCTTGTTCCCGTTCCACCACAATCAATACACTCTTCCATATCACCCACCTCTTCTAGATCGAAAGAAATTAGAATTCCCGTGCAAGCGGTGATATCAATATCCCCTGTTTCCCAAGTTGCACCTGGGCTATTGGTGTCTTTTCCTTCTAATTTCCCTGATAATACCTTGAAGTAGTCATCAACAGCAACCGAACCTGGGCAAGCGGTTGTCCAAACAACTGCTCCAGCTGTATTATCGATACCTGTGACGGCATCATCTGTCTCATCAAATGTTTCAAGAAATACAATTTGAGCCGAACCGAAGTTCAATACAGCCAAGAAAAAGAGAAGGCACGTATAGTTCATTATCGTTAATTAGAACACTAAAATAATTCATTTTTAAACGATAAACAAACGGTGCAACATTAAGTTAACAATAAGATTGCATTACATTGCATTCAACATCTTCTCTACCTTTTTGAATTTTCCTCCGAATGATTTTGACTTCGCTTTAGAGGATGTCATCACTTGTACCAACTCTAAGTTGATCAGTTGACCATCATTATTGATCACGATATGTTTTGGTAATAATAATCCGCTCTGAACTTCATAATCAACAATCGTTGTGATAGCCGAGGACTCAACTTCTCCTACAGTGACATATGTTTCAATAACTGAAAGCATTCCAGTTTCAACATTGTAATATTCAAATTTAAGGTCCGTACCATCTACAACCTTCATTTTGTAATGTGGTACGCCTTTTAAATCTGTGATGCCCATTAAAGTTAATTGAATCGAATCATTTTCAAAATATACGAGTTGAGCAATTGGATAATTGGTCATTTTTTTCGCCGCTAATTCATTCCCTTCATAGGGAGTCGCTTGTCCTTCTGAAACAGTCTGTCCCTGCTCGCCATCAAAGTTTTCTGTTTGCACGACCATATTACCTTGTACACTCTTTATGTACAATAAAGTGGCCGTTTTATTTGGTGTACCATTCGCTTCATAAACATACAATTTCATGCCGCTAATTTCGCCAACAGAAACTGTTTCGATTTGCTGCACCGCGTTCAATTTCGTCTTTAAACTGGTAATGCTTTCAACTTGCATCATCTTCATCAGATACGTATCAACAATAGAACGGGCAGTTACACCTTCTTCAACTTTTTTCATTTGCTGAATATCTTCTCCGTAATAGTTCTTAAAGTCTACACGACCGTCTTTGTCGAATTTTGCTAATTTATCCGCGATTTCCTCATTTCCAACAACAATAATGTTCAGGTTTTCAGGTTGTAAATATTGTGCACCCACAAGCAATAACTCCTCAATTGTAATTTGTTCTAAACGTTGTAAATAGGTCGAATAATAATTGCTTGGCAAATTGTAACGAATAGTGTTCAATGCAAAACGGGCAATTGTTTGCGGGTTTTCCAATGAACGTGCGAATGAACCTGTCATGGATTTTTTAATCAAATCAAGTTCTTTAGCTGTAACAGGATTTTCTGCAATCCGTTTGATTTCAGCTAAGATTTGCACGATTGCGCTATCGGTTACTTCATTTCTAAAACTTCCGCCTGCTGAAAATGATCCAATTAACTGATCACTTGATAATGAAGAATAACAACCATACGTATAAGCTTTGTCTTCTCGCAGATTTGACATCAATCGCGCAGAAAAACTTCCACCACCTAAAATCTGATTCAAAACACTCAATTTAATTTCGTCTGGATGTCCAGGTGTTAATTTTACAGTATGTGTAATGTTGATGACACTTTGAACCGCTCCTGGTTTATCAACGAAATAAACATTATTTCCTTTAGATTGTGGTACGAGATAATCTTTCTTTTCAAGGGTAGTTCCTATTTGCCACGTTTGAAAATACGTCTCAACATAGCCTTTTACATCATCTTTTGAAATGTCTCCAACGATAACGAGGTATGCGTGGTTCGGAATGAAGTTCTGCTTATAATAAGCACGAATGTCTTCCAGAGTGATATTGGCTAATGTTTCTTCAGTCATTACTTCACCATAAGGATGATTGTTGCCATATTTTACAACTGAAGAGACATTTGAAGAGATTGAATTGGCTTCCGAAGGAAGTGAGGCTAAACTCGATTGGTTTTGAGCGATAATTCGATCAAAATCTTCTTGAGTAAAAGCAGGTTGTGTAAGCACTTGACTGACAAGACCTAATAACTCTTTGGTATGTTTCTTCAAGGATGAAGCATAAAATCCGCGGGCATTTGGATAAAAATCTGCTCCAATAAAATCCATTTTTTCGTCAAATTGGTCTTTTGGTGTGTCTACCGTTCCAGAAGCCAACATTTCGCCAAAAATCGAACTTACACCGGCTTTGTTTCCGTCCAATGTTGCTGGATAGTCAATGTAAAGTTGAAAGGAAACCTTTGGTAATTTGTGATTTTCGACCATAATCACTTGAAGCCCATTCGCGAATGAGAGTGCTTCAGGTATTTCAATTTTAATCGCTGGATTCGGTTGTGCTGCTGGTGCTTTTGTACGGTCCACTTGTGTGAATGAGAGTAAGGTGAATCCGATTAATGCAAGCGTAAGAATATATTTTTTAAACATCATGATTTCGTTTATTCGTCGTGTTAATTTTCTAAGGATTGTCCTCTTTTATTTTTTTGGAAGGTAATAAAGTACAACGCGATTTGTGGGTGCAAAATAAAGTTTTGCTACGCGTTGAATATCTTCTTTTGTAACGGCCAAGTAGCGATCTAGTTCAGTATTAATCAGATCCGTATCGCCTTGGTAAACATAATAATCAGCCAATGATTCGGCAATTCCTGCCATGGTTGAATTAGACGAAATAAAATCACTTTCAATCATGTTTCTCAATTTTTGAAATTCAGTATCGCTAATCAAATTGTTTTGAATGTCAATGATCTCAGCTTCAATCGCTTTTTCAACGAGCGACGGATCAACACCCATATTTGCAATCGCTAAATTTATTGCAATTCCTGGATCTTCAAGTGGGAAAGGAAAAGACAATGCATAAATTGCTTTTTGTTGCTTTTCAACTACGTTTTTTACTAAACGTGAGCTGTTTCCTTGCGCTAATAACATTGTCAGCATTTCAACTGCGTAATGATCTTTGTGGTTTAATTCTGGCGTACGATAAGCCATAACCACTGCAGGCAACTGAATATTATCGTAGATTGTATCTCTAATCTCTGCTGTCAATAAACCTTCTTTAATGGATGGTCGTGGAATGTCTAATGGCTTATTGCTCGCTTTTGAGAAGTATTTTTTAATGAATTCGTCGGTTGTAATCTCTCCATGAAAATCTCTCCCGAAATCACCTGTTGAAGGCTGTGTTCCAACATATGCTTCATATTTCTTTTGGAAATCTAAAAATTCCATAAATTCTTTATCTCGATAAATGTTCAACTTTTCACCGGTTGGGATGGATGCGAAATACAAATCAATCCATTTTTTTGCTTGTGCAATATTGATATCTCCAGCAATGGAAAGCGTCACGTTTTGGGGAACATAAAAGGTTCTATAAAAATTAACATAATCAATTTCTTCTGCAGCATCAAGATCTTCCATACTACCAATCGGCATCCACATATATGGATGCTCTTTAAATGCACGACGGAAAATTTCATACATGAATGTGCCATAAGGTTGATTATCTACACGTTGACGTTTTTCTTCTTTGACCACTTCACGTTGCGTTTCAATTCCGATATTTTCAACTTTCGCATGCAAGAGACGCTCTGACTCGAGCCATAAGCCCAATTCGAGTTGGTTGGATGGTAAAAGTTCATAATAAAACGTGCGATCTTGAGACGTGTTCGCATTCAATGTACCGCCCGCTCCTTCAACGTATTTGTCATACTCATGGCGGTCAATGTTTTGAGTTCCTTCAAACATTAAATGTTCGAAAAAATGAGCAAATCCTGTTCTTCCTACTTTTTCGTTTTTTGATCCTACCTTGTAGAGCATAGTCACAGCGACAATGGGAGTGGCATGATCTTCATGTAAAATTACATGAACACCATTTGGAAGGTCGTATTGTAAAAAATTAATGGTCGGTTTATCCTGAGCACTGAGTGTGAAGGAAGATGCGGCAAGGCCTAATAAGAAAAACAGTTTACTTTTCATCTTTATATTTTTAAATCCGATTCATTGGTCAAAAAGTATGTGATACTTGTTTTGAGTTGAATACCTCGGTTTTCGATTTAATTCACCACAAAAATAAAGATGTTTTGGATATAATTATAGATTTGTTTGATATAAGGTGATTAAATAAGGTGAATGGTATGTATAAAATAATGATTATAGTATTTATGACGATTGTTGCGTGCTCGGCAACCGGGCAAGAAAAGTTAGAAGGACGAACAAGAGCGTTTTATGATGCGTTAAATAAAGGTGATTCGTTGGAAATGCTTCCTTTTTTTCATTCGAATTGTCGGGTAAAGCATGTGGGAATGGAGATGGTTTGGGACTTGAGTTTAGTTGAATTCCTTGGCGTCTGTCCAAAATTTAAGAGTGATTATTATTCAGAAGATATAGCGCGTTTGGAAGTGCATGAATTTGGAGGAGGCTTGGCTTATGTAGATGTTTACTTCGATTTCTATTTGGAAGGATCGTATTCGCACAGTGGAATAGATCATTTTTGTTGGTCAACAAGAGAAGGTGCGTATCGAATTGAAAGCGTTTATAGTTCAGACTTTAAAGGTGAATCACCAACACTTGAGACAGCAAAAGACATGGATGTTTTGATGAATAAATGGCACAATGATGTGGCCGCATTCGATTATGACGATTATTTTGGGTTTATGACAGCTGAATTTATTTTTTTGGGAACAGATCCCAAGGAAAGGTGGACTAAATCGCAGTTCAGTAATTATGCAAAACCTTATTTTGACCGTAAATCAACATGGGATTTCAAAACAAATTGGCGTAACTGGTATTTTTCGGAAGATCATAAAGTTGCATGGTTTGAAGAGTCAATTGCTACTCAAATGGAGGAGTGCAGGGGTAGTGGGGTTCTAATTAAGACAGATGAGGGTTGGAAAATAGCCCATTATAATTTGACGGTTCTTATCGAAAATGAAAAAATGAAGAAGTTTATCAAGTTGAGACGGAAGTAAATTTTATCTTTGCTGGACACAATACTTTCTTGGAAATACAATTGACTATGTTAAAGATTGACATGCATACGCATATTTTGCCATCTGAAATGCCGAATTGGACGGAGAAATTTGGTTACGGTAATTTTATTTGGTTAAAACAACAAAAACCCGGTTTAGCGGATATGATGCGCGGAAATTCTTTTTTTAGAACCATAGCAGAAAATTGTTGGGATGAGGATGTTCGAATTAAAGATTACGAAGAATATGCAACGCAGGTGCAAGTTGTCTGCACCATTCCTGTTATGTTTTCCTATTGGTCAAAGGGTAAAGATGGGCTCGAATTGAGTCGGTTTTTGAATGATCATATTGCGGACTTACAAGCGCGATATCCGAAGAATTATGTGGGTTTGGGTACGATTCCTATGCAAGACCCTGAATTGGCTATTCAAGAGCTTCACCGTCTAAAAAACGAATTGGGTATTGTTGGTATTCAAATTGGATCGAATGTCAATCAGAAAAATTTAAGTGATCCAGAATTCTTTCCCATTTTTGAGGCCTGTGAGAAATTAGGAATGGCCATTATGATTCACCCATGGGAAATGATGGGGCAAGAGGAAATGTCAAAATATTGGCTGCCCTGGTTGGTAGGTATGCCAGCT